>ERZ869979.25-NODE-25-length-36948-cov-14.519324_pt1 | contig 36948 bp, 28 predicted proteins | sample MGYA00521269_ERZ869979 | MGnify/ENA primary metagenome ERZ869979 (study PRJEB32232, sample SAMN07284974) | human gut metagenome | biome: human-associated habitat; material: feces | host: Homo sapiens | place: Tanzania | collected 2014-04-05 ... | reverse complement strand
TTGATTTTGTCTCGTTACAGGCAACGCCAACACCTATTTTATTTCTAGAAATTCCTCTTAGTTTCTTTCCATCTTTTGTCGCTAGTTTACTTTTTACTTTTGTGAAATACGTTTCATCTAAGTATACTGTACCATCTAGTACAACATCGTCTTGTATTCCTTTTAAGACTTCAAATGTTTTTATCAGCCAATATTTACCTGTAGTGGGTGAATTTCTATTATCATAGGCTGTTGAATTTATAGAGTGAAATTCAAACAAATGCAGTAAATACTCAATCCATTCTGAAATAGGAATCTTTTTTGAATCAAAGATTGTATTTGTCAAAGCTGTGAAGCGTTTACCACATCCTTTACAAATATATCTTTGTGTTCCGTCTTTCTTATGCCCATACTTTGTAAAATCATGAGATCCACAGAATGGACATTGTTTTATGTCTAAAGAATTTATAAAGTCTATTTCTGAAACAGATGATGTTGCATGTTTAGCGTTGTACCATTCTTGAACAGTATTTTCAACAAGCAACTGTCCTTCTGATTTCTCTGAATTTTCAGACCAAGTAAACGAACGTAAAGATGGATATTTTCTACGTTCTTTTTTATTCATTTGTGTTTGGCGGTTCGGAGTTTCAAGAGATGAATAACCAGAACCGCCAAGTTCCTCTTGATGGTTATTCATCTCATGAAGCTCTTCAAGAGCTTGCCTTTCTACAAGCATTCTGATTATAACATTTCTCGTAATGAATTGCTACTTACCACCCATTTGCAAAAGAGGAACTTTATATAAAAAGAAGTAAGATTACTCTTACTCCTTACATCATTGAACAACCGCCTCTGTTGCCACCACGTTTATCATCTACTTCATAGTGGGCATTGAATTCTCTATTGATTTCATCTAATTCCTTTAAACCATCAATATATGCATCATACATAGAAATGATTCCCTGTGAACAACTATCACATAAACCATCTACAATACCTAATGCATCATTCACAATTTGTTCTCTCTGTTCTCTTGTAGTATTCTTAATTAAAATATCTTCCTTGATCATAGTAACCCCCTGTATTGTCCTTTGTCCTTATGTTTGAATTTAATTGCGTTCACAGGACAATGATGCAAACATCTTAAACACATCATACACTGTTCTTTTCTAAATGTCACATCATCTTTTATTTCTATAGCTTGTTCAGGACATTCTTTGGCACATAATCCACAATGAATACATGATTCATCAATCGTTAAGTTATCTGTTTTTCTTACTAAACTATATTGAAACGAACAGGCTTTATTAATAAGAGCTGGTACTGTTCCTTTCAAGTAGTCTCCTATTCGTCTTTCTTTAATATGTGTGATGATTTCTTCTAAATGCGAGTTTATTTGAGACTCTATCTTTTCGTTTTTAGATGCATCATACATAGGAATATAAGTATCTACCATTTTCACGCCATACATGGCATAAAAGCCTGTGCCCTTCTTCTGCATGATCTTGTTGGCCTCTTTCCCAATATTACCTGGTTTGCCACCATAAGTAACGACTAGATAAAAATAAGACTTTGAAGAAACACTTAGTCTTTCTAGGAAATCCTTCACAATATCAGGTAAGCCAAAGAAATAAACAGGTGTTACAATACCAATTATTTCATCCTGTTTAATGCTTTGAGCTGATTCAATAGATTGTATTGTATCATGTAATGACTTTGAGAGTACTTTAGCCACATAGTGACTGTTACCTGTTCCACTAAAAAAATAAATCATTATATCACTCCTTTGAAAAAAGGAAACGCATTGCGTTTCCTTATGGTCTCATTCCTAATCCACCTTCAAGAGTGATTGTTTCACCAGTCATATATTTGAAGTCTGGAGAAGTTAATTGTACTACAACACGTCCGATTTCTTTTTCATTGTCACCAAAATGTCCCATAGGTGGTGTATGAACATTAGCCTTGAATGCTTCTGGATAAGCTTTTTCAAATTTTTCAAGCTGTGCTGTCCAAGCAAGTGGACATACAACGTTTACGTTGATACCATCTGCAGCCCATTCAGTTGCGGCAACACGTGTTAAACCACGGATACCTTCTTTTGCAGCTGCATAAGAGCACTGGCCTTTGTTTCCGAATAATCCAGCACCAGATGCAAAGTTGATGACTGAACCTTTAGTTTCTTTTAAGTATGGATAACATGCTTTCATATAATAGAATGCTGCATATAATCCTGAATACATAGCGAGATCAAACTGTTCTGTAGTATGTTCTGCAAGAGATACACCAGATGCACTTGCCTGTGCGTTGTTTACTAATGCATCAATATGTCCGAACTTTTCAATAGCCTTTTCTACAACTGATTTTACAACAGCTTCATTATCAGCACCTGCATTCACATCAGCCTGTACTGGAAGAACTTCTACATTATAAAGTCTTTCGATTTCTTCTTTCGCATCTTCTAGTTTCTGTAAGTTACGTCCAGTAATGACAATATTTGCCCCTTCTTTCGCAAATGCTGTTACGATACCATAACCAATTGAACCACAAGTTCCATCTTCAAGTACAGCACGTCCACCGCCTGTCACAATAACAGTCTTACCTTCTAAAAATCCCATATTATTTACCTTCTTTCTTATAATTTTAAAGCGCTAATATAATTATACATGAATAAATCATAAATGTGTCAAAATATGATATATCTTAATTAATTCCTTTGTCTATTTCATTCTTATTAGGAATGCTGAACATTTCATTACTGATGATATTTTCTGGATCATCCACACCTTGATTCAACAACATGATCAGTGATACCCAAACAAAGATATCATAAGGGTTGAAATACTTATTCTTTTCTAAGAAACGTAACTTAGATTGCGCAAAGTTTACTATATTTTCTTTGTTTTCTATAATGAATTCATCTAATTCATGAATATACATATAGCCTAGATTATGGAATCTCTTAACGAGTCTCATTTCCGATATAATATAAGGCTCTTCTTTGATAGATACATTAAATTGTTCACAGATGATTTGTGATAATTCACTCATAATAGGAGAATCATGATAATAAGTCATGAGAGAGTTATAGTTTAAGTCTGTCTTTAATACTTTCTCTATATGATCAATACCTCTGTTGTATTCCTCTATATCATGTCTTATATTCACGAATTCTTCATCTAGTATTTCTAGAGTGGCGCTGAGTCTTGTCAGTCTTCTACGAATATCCTTAGGGATTTCATATTGTGACTTATAACCTAAACCATGTTCTACTTCAGCCCATGAATGTTGTAGTATAGTACGTACCTGTATCTCAAAGACAATATGACGATAATCTGAGTATTCAATCATATTCAGTCTTGCTTCATTATATTTTACTAATAAATGAAGAGAATTATAACCGAAATCAATACGGTCATCATAATTCTTCTTTCTCTTATCGTTGTATTCCACAATATCAAAATTCTGCTTAATCAATCTATAAATGACATCAATATCTGATTCAAACAATGTAATAATACGGCAGGCAACGATATCTGTAATATCATTAACATCCTTGTATTTATGTTTTAAACAGATCTTACGTCTTAATGCATCTTCTGTTTTAATACGTATCGCAAAGTTAGAAACCTTTATATTATTCTTGATAATGATATTTTCTATAATATCTGTAATGTCATGTTTTAATGAACGGTAAAGACTCTGATTGTCATAATATTGTTGAATGATATGATTTTCAATTCTTTTATCCATCTTTTACACCTCTTAACTATCATATATATGATACATTAACTGAATGTGAAGAAAAAGCGAAAGGTTAATTCTTTCGCTTTCAATAGTTATTTTTTTCTGCATATATTTGAATGTTTCTTTATAAAATACTTCATTCCTATTTTTTGTGCAAATGCACTATTTTTAGTAATGCACTGATACAGACATATATAGAATCAAAAACGCCAGTATCAAAATCCCATACTGACGTTACTAATCATCTTATTTAACTGTTCGCTTTTGATGGTTTCTTAAGTAATATATACCCACTACACCTGCAATAATAAATACAATAGATGTTAACTGAGCCATACGGATAGGACCTAACATAAGTGAGTCTGTACGTAATCCTTCCACAAACACTCTCACAATACCATAACCGATAAAGTAAGAGAAGAACTGTTCACCTGTATAATGTGATTTCTTCTTAACGATAAGAATAATCACAAGAAAGACAATTAAGTTCCCTACTGATTCATAAAGGAATGTAGGATGGTGATAAGCTCCTTCAATATACATATTATTAATAATGAATTGAGGTAAATGTAGTATCTTTAAGAAGTTTAAAGAAACAGCTGAACCAAATGCTTCATGGTTAAAGAAGTTTCCCCATCTACCACATGCCTGGGCAATGAGTACTCCTGGCATAATCGCATCTCCTGCGGCAAAGAAAGGAATATCTTTCTTCTTAAAGAAGTAATAGCTATAGATAAGTGCGGCTATGATCCCACCCTGTATGGCTAGTCCACCATGCCATATCGCAATGATTTCTTCAGGATGAGATGCATAGATTTCTTTCCACATGAAGATGACATACCAGATACGAGCACCAACGATACCAGTCATCAGTACACCAAAGAAATAATCTGATAGTATTTCTGGACTATAGCCTAATTTCTTAAAATTGTATTGTCCAAGTAGATAGGCAATAAATGCACCAATGATGATACATACTGCATACATATGAATCTGAAATTCACCAATTTTAAGTAATATATTAAATTCTGGAAAGAACTGCATAACTTACACCTGCTTACTCTTAATGTTTTCAAGGATTCTATTAACGAATTCTTTACTTGAATCAAATCCCGAATCCTTGAGCTGCATATTCATGACAGCTGCTTCAATAATAACTGACATAGAACGTCCACCAGTAACTGGTACTACAATCTTAGGAATAGGTACTGAAAGGATATCTTCAGTGACATCATCTTCTTCTACTCCAATACGTCTATATTCACGAGATGGTAACCATCTTTCTAACTGAATAATTAAATCTACCTTTTCTTTTGGAAGAACACTGGCAGCCCCAAACATCTTAGATGCATCAATAACACCGATACCACGGATTTCTAATAGGTTCTTTAAGACTGTTGGTGCTTTCCCAATAATAGACTGACCAATATGATAAAGTTCTACGGCATCATCCGCAATAAGCTGATGTCCTCTCTTAATAAGTTCTAAGGCGATTTCGGATTTACCAATACCACTATCTCCTTTGATAATAACACCCTTACCATAAATATTTAAGAATACACCATGAATCTGTGTTTCAGGTGCTAAGAGTTCATCTAACTTACCCATTAAGTTAATAGAAACTCTTCCTGTTGCCATCTCTGTTTCAAAGATTGGGAAATTCCTCTTACGTGCAATATTTCTTAATATTTCTGGTGCTTCATATCCCTTTGCGATAATAATACAAGGTGTTTCATCATTCACTAATTTAGAGAAGCATGCGAGCTGACTTTCTTTTGTCATTTCTTTAATAAATATATTTTCTTTATCACCTAATAGAATAATTCTTCTAAAATCACTGTGTTTAAAGAAGCCTGCAAGCTCAAATCCAGGACGATTGATTTCTGCAACGAATACTTCTCTTTCTAAAGATTCTTCATCACCAGATACACGTTTATATGCTGGATTATTCATTAAATCTTTTAATTTTACGGACTTTCCCATAAAATACCTCCCTTATAATAGGTTCTTAAGAAAGCGTCCTGTATGGCTCTTTTCACACTTTGCGACCTTTTCAGGGGTGCCTTCTACGACTATTGTACCACCATTGTCGCCGCCTTCCAATCCTAAATCGATGATGTGATCTGCAACCTTAATGACATCTAAATTATGTTCAATGACTAATACTGTATCACCATTATCCACAATCTTCTGTAATACACCAATGAGTCTATTGACATCATCACTATGTAATCCTGTTGTTGGTTCATCAAGAATATATAATGTTTTTCCTGTTGAACGTTTCTGTAACTCTGACGCAAGTTTAACTCTTTGTGCTTCACCACCAGAAAGTGTAGTAGCGCTTTGTCCTAGCTTAATATAACCAAGTCCTACATCATATAATGCTTTGAGTTTAGTATAAATACGAGGAAGGTTTTCAAAGAAAGTAAGAGATTCTTCCACAGTCATTTCTAATACATCATAGATATTCTTATCCTTATAAGTGACCTGTAATGTTTCTTCATTATAACGATGTCCATGACATTCTTCACAAGGGACATAAACATCTGGTAAGAAGTTCATAGAAATACGTTTCACACCATCTCCCTGACATGCTTCACAACGTCCACCCTTCACATTAAATGAGAAACGACCTTTATCATAACCACGTATTTTAGCTTCTGGAGTCTTCGCAAACAAATCACGAATATCATCAAAAACACCAGTATAAGTGACAGGATTAGAACGCGGTGTACGACCAATTGGTTCCTGTGATACTTCAATGACTTTATCAATATTCTCTATACCACGTATTTCTTTATGTTTACCTGGTAATTCTCTTGAACGATAAATCTTCGCACGTAGTGCTTTACATAGAATATCATTCACTAACGTAGATTTACCTGAACCAGATACACCAGTAACCGCAATAAACTTACCTAATGGGAACTTCACATTAATATTCTTGAGGTTATGTTCCTTAGCTCCACGTACTTCTAAATAAAGCCCATTGCCTTTATGTCTGGTTTTTGGGACATCAATCTTCTTTCTACCAGATAAATAGTCACCTGTAATAGAATTTTCATTGGCTGCGACTTCTTCAGGAGTACCATATGCAATCACCTGTCCACCATGAATACCAGCCCCAGGTCCAATATCCACAATATAATCAGAAGCACGCATTGTATCTTCATCATGTTCTACGACAAGAACACTGTTTCCTAGATCACGCATTTCCTGTAATGTATGAATGAGCTTCTCATTATCTCTTTGATGTAATCCAATAGAAGGTTCATCTAAGACATATAAAACACCAGTTAAACGTGAACCAATCTGAGTAGCTAAACGAATACGCTGTGCTTCTCCACCAGACAGGCCTCCAGCACGTCTAGAAAGTGTTAAGTAGCCTAATCCTACTTCATTCAAGAATGTAAGTCTATCATGTATTTCTTTTAGGATCAGATGCGCAATCTTTTCTTCCATTTCTGATAACTTTAAGTTTTCTACAAACTCTAAAGCTTTCTCAATAGAAAGATTAGTAAATTCAATAATATTTAAACCACCCACTTGTACACTTAAAACCATTTCATTCAGTCTTGCACCATGGCATGTAGGACATGTATGTTCAGCCATAAATGAAGCATACCATTCCTTAGACCATTTAGAAGATGTTTCTTCATAACGTCTTTGAATAAGTGTAACTACACCTTCAATATAGTTTGTCGTACGTGAGACATTACCAGAAGAAGATACAATAGTATAAGTGATAGGTTCATGAGATCCTGTAAAGATGACATCTCTTTCTTCTTCATCAAAGTCTTTTAATGGCTTATCTAAATCAATATGATAATATTCACATAGTTTTAAGAATCTCTGCCATTCAATACGATCAGTCCCTACAGCTGTCTTAAAGTAACGAATACCACCCTCATTAATACTTAAGTTCCAATCAGGTACTAATAAGTCTAAATCTACTTCTTCCTTGATACCTAAACCTTTACAATCAGGGCAGGCACCTAATGGATTATTAAATGAGAATAAACGTGGTTCTAATTTAGGTACAGAGAAACCACAAATAGGACAGGCATAGTTAGAAGAAAAAAGCTTTTCTGTACCCTGTGTCAAATTCTCTACTAATGCTTCACCATCAGTAAGCTTTAAAGCTGTTTCTAAGGATTCAATGAGACGTGTACGATATCCTTCTTTTTTCTTAATACGATCGACAATGACATCGATTGTATGTTTTTTATTTTTTTCTAGAGTAATGTCTTCATCAAGAGTATACATGTTTCCGTCTACCTTAACTCTTACATACCCTTCTTTTCTTAATTTATCAAAGAGATCTTTATGTGTTCCCTTCTGGTTCATTGCCATACGTGCAAGTATCTGAAGTTTATCTCCATCATCATATGTATCCACAATATCACCCATCTGTTTTAATGTCTGAGCTTCAATCTTAATACCATGATGAGGACAATAAGCATGTCCTACACGGGCATATAATAAACGTAAATAATCATAAATCTCAGTCACTGTACCTACAGTAGAACGTGGATTATTAGATGTTGTTTTCTGATCAATCGCAATAGCGGGTGATAAACCTTCTATTGAATCTACATCAGGTTTTTCCATACCTCCTAGAAACTGTCTAGCATATGAATTTAATGATTCCACATAACGTCTCTGGCCTTCTGCATAAATAGTATCAAAGGCAAGAGATGTTTTACCACTTCCTGATAAACCAGTCATAATTACTAATTTATTCTTAGGAATATCTATATTCACATTCTTGAGGTTATTAACACGTGCACCTCTAACCGCAATGACATCCTGTTTCATTCTTCAACCTCCTTATAATTACTTCTTTATTTAAACCTTGTAATTGATATTCATAGGCAAGAGAAAGGATTTTAGAATAATCCTGATGATTCTCAAAGCCTTCATTAATTAAGTCTTTACCTGTCACAATCGCAATAGGTGCATGATCTCCACATAAAGAAACCATCTCTTCTACATACTCATTCAATTCATTTATAGAATCACTTGTAACCATGCCTCTACCTAACTTATCACATCTTGCAAGATAGAGAAGATCCTTTAATGGCGCCTTCTGATCAATGGCTTTTAAGAAGCGTAAAAACTTGATCTTTCTTGCATGATTACGAGAAAATGTAGGTAATACCATATGATATTGAATCATAGTATGAATATATTTCTTCTGTTTATGAGACATAATCAGGTTTACCTTCTCATCAAAGAGAGCTGCACCTTCTTCTGCATGACCATACGCATGTCCTTCTGGTGTTGTGACTAAAGGTTTACCTATATCATGTAATAAAGCACTCCACATAAACCATAATGGTTCGCTTGTATGATGCTTGCATAATGCCGCTAAATCAGTGACCAACATTGTATGATTCCAAACACTGCCTTCTGGATGATAGTCTGTTCTTTGATGTGTTGTGACTAAATCTTCTAAATAGAATGGTAAACCATGAATATCTCTTAAGAAATTAAATCCCTGTGAAGGATATAATCCCATGAGTATCTTACAGTATTCTGTATAAATACGTTCGATACTTAAATTCTCTAATCCACCTTCTTCTACTATAGATTGACAGAGATTCTTTGTATCCGGGTCTATCTTAAAGCCATAACGTGACATAAAGGATGCACCTCTTAATACACGTAGTGGATCTTCAGAGAAATGATTTTTATTTGTAGCACGTAGAATACCATTCTTTAAATCTTCCTGTCCTGAATAGAAATCAATGACCGTTCCTGTTTCTACATCATATAACATACTATTAATCGTAAAATCTCTTCTAGCACAGGCTTTTTCTAAAGGTAAATCAGGATCTACTATGATATTAAAATCCTGATGTTTCATCCCTGTCTTCTCTTCTATTCTAGGTAACGCAAATTCATAACCTTCTAATGTAGAAAGATGTACAACCGCAAAGGATGCACCCATCACCTGTACTGTTCCAAAAGGAGATAATACTTCCTTTAAAGTCTCAAAAGAGAGGTGATGTACTTCTACATCAATATCCTTTGATTTTCTTTTTAATAAAAAATCTCGTACACACCCTCCTACTAAATAGACATGTCCTCCTGCCTGTTTAATTGCCTCAAAGACATCTAATGCGAGAGGTGTGAGATTAAATTTACTTTCCATCTTTAATCTCCTCTATCATATCGCGTAATTCCATAGCACGTTCAAAATCAAGCACCTTAGCCGCTTCTTTCATCTGTCTTTCTAATTCCTCAAGAAGAACCTTCTTATCCTTCTTAGGAGCCTTACGACCTTTCTTAACAAGCTTCTGTGCTTCATCAATAACTTCCTGTCCATGAATCGCTTCTCTAATTTCTTTCTTGATAGTTGTAGGGGTAATACCATGAGCTTTATTATAAGCTTCCTGTATTTCTCTACGACGACTTGTTTCATCTATTGCACGTTGCATAGAATCAGTAATACGGTCTGCATACATAATAACATGACCATCCGCATTTCTTGCCGCACGACCAATTGTCTGTATTAATGAACGTTCACTTCTTAAAAAGCCTTCCTTATCTGCATCTAAAATACATACCAAAGAAACTTCCGGAAGGTCTAAACCTTCTCTTAACAAGTTAATACCAATTAAGACATCATACTTACCTAAACGTAAATCTCTTAAGATTTCAGTACGTTCTAAAGTCTTTGTTTCAGAATGAAGATAAGCGACCTTTAACCCAAATTCCTTAAGGTAGTCAGTTAAATCTTCAGCCATTCTCTTAGTTAAAGTAGTAATAAGTACACGTTCATTTCTTTCTATACGCAACTGTATTTCACTAATAATATCATCAATCTGATCCTCTATTGGACGCACTTCAATAATAGGATCTAATAATCCTGTAGGACGAATAATCTGTTCAACATATTCACCATGAACACCTTCTAACTCATAATCACCAGGTGTTGCAGAGACATATATTGCCTGGGGAATAAGCTTTTCAAATTCTTCAAAACGAAGTGGTCTATTATCTAAAGCACTAGGTAAACGGAAACCATATTCGACTAGTGTTTCTTTACGACTTCTATCCCCATTAAACATTCCTCTGATTTGAGGCAGCATAACATGGGATTCATCCACAATAAGTAAGAAATCATCAGGAAAATAATCTAATAAACAATAAGGTCTTTCTCCTGGTTTTCTTCCATCAATATGACGTGAGTAGTTTTCAATACCTGGACAGATACCTACTTCTCTCAACATTTCAATATCATGTCTTGTACGATTGTCTATTCTTTCATATTCTAATGGTTTTGCGGCATCTTGATAATACTGTAGACGATCTTTTAATTCTTCTTCTATCGTATCACAGGCATGAAGCATCTTTTCACGACTGGTAATATATTCTTCAGCCGGATAAATAGTATATGTACTATAAGAAGCCTGAACATGACCAGTGAGAGGATCTACTTCTGTAATACGATCTACTTCATCGCCAAATAATTCAATACGTATAATATAAGATTCAGTATGACCTGGTACGATTTCAATGACATCTCCACGTACTCTAAAAGTACCTTTGACCTGATCCATATCATTTCTTGTATATTGTCTATCTACTAAGAATGTAAGTAATTCACGTCTATCTATTTCTTGTCCTACACGTAAAGAAAAGATCATTTCCTGATAACTCTGAGGATTACCTAAACCATAAATAGCTGCCACAGAGGCTACGACAATTGTATCTTTTCTTTCTAATAAAGAGTTCATCGCAGCAGCTCTCAACATCTCTATTTCTTCATTTGTTTGTGATTCTTTATCAATATATGTATCACTCTTAGGTATATAGGCTTCTGGCTGATAGAAATCGAAGTTTGAAATAAAGTATTCAACACGATTCTCAGGGAAGAACTCCTTTAATTCACTATATAACTGTCCAGCAAGAGTTTTATTGTGTGAGAGGACAAGAGTAGGTTTATTTACCTGCGCAATTACATTCGCAAAGGTAAATGTCTTACCAGTCCCTGTACCACCTAATAAGACCTGTGTCTTTTTACCTTTATGAATACCTTCTACTAATTCTTTAATAGCCTCGGGCTGGTCTCCCATTGGTTTAAATTTTGATACAAGCTTATAAGACATAACACCCCTTCTTTCTATATTAAACTTAATACTTTCTGTAATGTATTGTCATATTCCTTATGACTTAATCTTTCTGCAAGTACAGAGACCATTGTCTCCTGATCGCTGTACTCTAATACACCATCTACAGTTAATCCATGATCTTGTTCAAAACGTTTAAGTGCATCACTCACTCCTTGTGAGAAATAACCATCTGTACGACCAGGATTATAACCTAAAGCTTCTAATAATCTTTCCATTACAATAATAGAATTATTCACATTATCCACATAATACTTATCACTATAATAAGTGAAATAAGCTGATAAGAGAGCTTGATCCTCTACAGTGATATCAGGAGTCCAACCCTTCTTATTAATATTCACACCCTTAGGTGTATACCATTTCGCATATGTATATTTCAATACAGACCCATCAGATAAGCTTGTCTGTGCCTGGATAGTACCTTTACCATAAGACTGTTGTCCAATCAACTTATAACCCTGTATTTCCTGGAATGTTCCCGCACATAATTCAGATGCACTGGCTGTTCCACTATTCATTAGAATATAACCATTAGAAAATGCATAATGTGTCTTTGTATTATCTTTATATGTTTCAGTCTGACCCTTCTTATTCTTGACTGTAAAGAGTGTTTCTCCCTTCTCATTAAATAAAGAAAGTAAATCTCTGGCAGCAGTAATATATCCTCCACCATTACCTCTTAAATCTAGAATAATATCTGATACATTCTTTTTCTTAAACTCTTTTAAAGCTGTTTCTACATGCTGTGCAGTTGTATCTCCAAAAGTAGAAATATTCACATAACCATATGTTTTATTATTTGTAGTACCTACATAATATGTTACATCAGAACTGAAGTTCTTACGTACAGCCTTTACACTTAAAGTCTGTTGAAGTCTTTTAATCTTTAAAGAGACTTCTGTTCCTTCAATTCCTTTAATATATTCTTGCATTTCTGTACTTGTCATACCTGTAAGTGATTTATTATCAGCATCTGTAATAATATCGCCTGCTTTAAGTCCAGCTTTTTCTGCACTGCTTCCTTCAATAATACCAGTTAATAAAGCACCACTATGCACAGGGGAGAAATAAACACCAATACCACTATAATTACCGTTAATATCACTATTAAATTCTTTATTTTCTTGTATAGACATATAAGAAGAATGTGAATCTCCTAAACCATCCACTAATCCTTCAATCATACGATCTTGAATAGATGTCTTAGAATCAGTTGTATCCAACCAGCTATTATTAAGTATTTCTACAACTTCATCTACTATTGTCATATTTGTCTTATCTTCAGCATTCGCATCACTATTATGAAATACCAAATAACCACTACCAAAACCTAGTGCTAAACATAATACACCTATAACTATATATTTAATTAATAAGTTTTTCTTTCTTTTATTTAATTCCATGTTCAAGTCACCTCGTTCCATTATTTTATCATAACATGACTGTTTTGAGTAGAAACTTGACCAAAAAGAAAAGATCCCTATAATAGGGATCTTCCATTATTTAATTCAGATCTGATTAAGCTAATTCTGAGAAATACTTGATTGTCTTAACCATGTTAGAAGTGAATGAGTTTTCATTGTCGTACCAAGATACAACCTGAACTTCACTATTTCCATCAGGTAAAGCTGTAACCATAGTCTGAGTTGCGTCAAATAATGAACCGTAAGTCATTCCAACGATGTCAGAAGATACGATTTCGTCTTCATTGTAACCGAATGAATCAGTTGCAGCAGCCTTCATAGCAGCGTTAACTTCATCAACAGTAACAGTACCCTTAACAACAGCTGTTAAAACTGTAGTTGATCCAGTTGGAACTGGTACACGTACTGCTGAACCGATTAATTTACCATTTAATTCTGGGATAACTAAACCGATAGCTTTTGCAGCACCTGTAGATGATGGTACGATGTTAACTGCAGCAGCTCTAGATCTTCTTAAGTTACCTTTTCTCTGTGGTCCATCAAGAAGCATCTGGTCACCAGTGTAACCATGAACTGTTAACATGATACCACCCTGGATTTCTGCTAACTTGTTTAATGCATCAGCCATTGGAGCTAAGCAGTTTGTAGTACAAGAAGCTGCAGAGATAACCTGATCATCTGCTGTTAATGTTTCGTTGTTTACGTTGAATACGATAGTCTTAAGATCGTTTCCAGCTGGAGCTGAGATAACAACCTTCTTAGCACCTGCAGCTACATGAGCTTCAGCTTTTGCTTTTGAACAATAGAAACCAGTACATTCAAGTACTACGTCTACATCTAATTCACCCCAAGGTAATTTAGAAGCATCTGGTTCTGCATAGATAGTGATCTTCTTACCGTTAACAGTGATGAAATCTTCTCCTGCTTCTACTGTATCAGCATGAGCATATTTACCCTGTGAAGAATCATACTTTAATAAGTAAGCTAACATTTTAGGTGAAGTTAAATCGTTGATAGCTACTACTTCATAACCTTCTGCATCAAACATCTGTCTGAATGCTAAACGACCGATACGGCCAAATCCATTAATTGCAACTTTTACTGCCATAATATGACATTCCTCCTTAAATAATTTCTATCTGTATTATAATCCAGCACTTAACTAAAATCAACTATTTCACAAGTATTTGTGTAAAGGTAAACCCTTTCATCTAAAGTTTTTTTAATGTGTTTCATAAAACACAAAAATGAAGCATAGGCATGTAAAAACTATGTTAATTTACAGAAAAAAAAGAATAAGGATTTCTCCTTATTCTTCTTCACCATAGTTATCTTCAACTAAACCTTCGTCTTCTTCTTCAGTGCTTTCTTCTGATTCATCATCACTATAGATATCGTTCATATCGATATGCACTTCTTCGAATCTATGTCTTGTTCTAAGATCCCATTTGTTTTCACCAACAGTGATCATACGACCATCTAAGATCATATTTGTATAGAATAATGATTCGTTATCATCCTTCTGTTCTTCATCGAATTCTTTCTTTTCAGCAACTTCTTTCCAGATATCATAGAAGCTCATTGCTCCTGCTGATTTAGTAAGAATTTCGAATGCGATATTTACCATTGACTCTTGTCTGTAATCCATAGTAGCCTCCTACATCTTTTCTGGTGCATGGACACCAATTAAGTTTAATGCGTTTGCAAGTGTAATACGTGTTGCTTCTACAAGTGCTAAACGCTGAGATGATAATTCTTTGTTTTCTTCATCAATTACATAACAGTCACCATAGAATGAATGGAATAACTGAGCTAATCTCTGAATATAGTTCGCAATCTTATGAGGTGCTCTTGTACGAGCTGCATCATTGATTGTGTTCTTGAATTCATTAATGTGTTTTAATAATTCAACTTCTTTTGGATTATTAATCAATTCAAAGTGGTCTGCAGGTTCTAAGTTCTTTTCAGCTGCTGATCTCATGATTGAACACATTCTTGCATGTGCATACTGTGCATAGTACACAGGGTTTTCATTTGACTGTGATTTTGCAAGTCCTAAGTCAAAATCAAATGGAGTATTAGCTGCTTTCGCTACAAAGAAATAACGAGTTGCATCTACACCAATATCATCAATTAAGTCACGAATAGTAACAGCGTTACCAGTACGTTTACTCATCTTAACTACTTCACCGTTTTCAACCATTCTTACCATCTGTAAGATATCGATATTTAACTGATCCGCATTATAGCCTAAAGCCTGGATAGCTGCTTTCATACGGTTGATATAACCATGGTGGTCAGCACCAAGTAAGTCAACTAAATAATCATAGCCTCTATTCATCTTACTTAAGTGATAAGCTATATCTGGTGTGAAATATGTATAACTTCCATCAGTTTTGATAAGAACACGGTCCTTATCATCACCAAAATCTGTTGTTCTAAACCATAAGGCTCCATCCTGTTCATATGTATAGCCTTTTTCTTTTAACTTATTGATTGCAGGTTCAATCTTATTACCTTCATATAAAGAAGTTTCAGAGAACCATACATCAAATGATACACGGAATTCCTTTAAGATATCCTTGATCTTCTGTAATTCATGTTCAGTACCAACCTTACGGAAATAAGCAATAGCTTCTTCTTCAGATAACTGAGTTAAAGAATCTCCTTCTTTTTCCTTGATACTCTTCGCAATATCAATGACATCCTGTCCCATATATCCATCTTCAGGAATTGGACGTTCGATATCAAATAATGCAAGATAACGGCTGTATAAAGATAATGCAAGGTTAGTAATCTGCTTACCTGCATCATTAATATAGTATTCTCTAGTTACATCATAACCAGCCTTAGTCATGATACGGCAAATAGAATCACCTACTGCAGCACCCTTTGCATGACCTAAGTGTAAGTCTCCTGTAGGGTTTGCAGAAACGAATTCTACGTTATATTTCTTTCCTTCACCGAAGTGAGTCTGTCCATAATTGTCCTTTTCTGAAAGTACTTCAGTAATTACTGAAGTAAGCACATCATTTTTCATAAAGAAGTTAATGAAACCAGGACCAGCAATTTCTACTTTTTCTACATGGGCTGCTTCCTGATCAAGTGAATCAACAATGGCTGTCGCAATTTCACGAGGATTCTTATGGAGTGTTCTTGTCAGCTGCATCGCAATGTTAGTAGAATAATCACCATGAGTAGAATCCTTAGGAATCTCAATCATGATATTTTCAGGGGTGATATCTACTGCTTCAAAGCACTTATTTACAGACTGACCAATGGCGATTTTTAGTGAGTTTTCAAGCTTATTTTCAGCCATCTTGTATTCCTCCTTATTTTATTTCATACTCTAAATAATGTATCACAAAATGTTGGACTGTCAAGAATTTTATAGAAGCGGAGAGAATAATCTCAATAATCCTTCTACGAGTCCTTTAAAATGACGGCTGTCATCTATTTTTACAGGTGCACAGATCTCATTCATTTCTCTAAAATCTCTCTTAATCGCAGATAAACATTCTGTTTCATATAATAAGACATTACATTCAAAGTGTAGGTATAAGGAACGATAATCAAAGTTGATAGTCCCCACTGTCGCTGCTTTACCATCCACTAACATAACCTTTGCATGTAAGAAGCCTGGTAAATATTCATACACCTCAATACCTGCACGAATGAGATCATAATAATAAGAACGAGTGACTCTAAAGACAAGTTTCTTATCTGGTACATGAGGGACATATAATCTAATTTTTACACCATTCTTAGATGCGAGGCACAACGCCTTCAACATCACATCATCAATAATAAAATATGGTGTCATAATATCAATGCTTCTAGAAGCATGAGTAATCATATTTAAATAGACAGCTTCTCCTACCCCTTCATCATCTAATGGATCATCTCCATATGGTAATACGTAACCTGTATTCTTAAATGTTTCAGGATGATAGGTATGTGGTTTAAACTGTTCTATATCTTCTCCATGATATTCTTTATGATAAGCATAGAAGGTTGACAAAAACATAGATGTTAAAGACCAGACAGCTTCTCCTTCTAAACGAATACCTGTATCCTTCCAATGTCCAAAACGCATCTTACAGTTAATATATTCATCTGCAAGGTTAAAACCACCTGAATAACCAATATAACCATCAATAACACAGATCTTACGGTGGTCTCTGTGGTTCTGACTTAAAGAGAAGACAGGGATAAAACGATTAAACATGACTGTTTTAATACCTGCTTCTTCTAGTTTCTTCGCAAAGTGAAGAGGTACAGTTGTAAAGGATCCAAAGTCGTCAAAAATAAAACGTACATCAACACCTTCTTTGACCTTCTGTTTTAAAATACCAATGATTGTATCAAACATAAGTCCTTTAGATACAATAAAGTATTCCATAAAAATAAAGTGTTTGGCATGTAGAAGATCCTTAATCATATCCTGATAGTTATAATCACTGAGTGAGTAGTACTTACAATCTGTATGATTATAAATAGGAAATGATTGTCTGTTTAGATAATCTAAAGAAATGATCTTCTTATTAATAATCTGATTTCTAATGACAGGATCCTGCTGTCTTGTTTGATTGAAGTATTGTACTTCTGGTTGAATCTTTCTTTTTAACCAGCGTGAAGGTCTCTTATTACCTAAAAAGAGATAGAGTAATCCTCCCACATTAGGCATCAACATGATAAAGAAGATCCATGTCATCTTATAGTTAGAGTTCTCGTCTTTACTAATAAGATAAAAGATCATAAATGCGGAAAGTGAGACAAATAAGAAACGAACAACAGCGTTAAAATCTGTGAGTATAGACGCAAAATATACAAGATAAATAGCCTGAATACAGATGAGCGCAATATATATCACAATCGGACTTAGTAAGAACTGAATAAAACGATAAAGATATTCAAAGAACAGAGCTGTAAAACGTTTTACATATTTCATGAAGGCATCCCTTCTTCATCGATATCAGAATAACGTACCATCATATAAGCTTTAGTCACAAGATGTTCCTGATCATAAAGTTCATATATGAATTTCATTGTACCTTCTCTATATTCTAAAGAAATCACATTTGTATGAAGTTCTACAACACCATAGGGTAATGTATATTTATTTGGTACACGCATATCCTTATTAAAATGTAGTACTGATTGATCATTCACAAGATGTACATGTGTATCATCATACTGGATACGTATTGGTTTTCCTTCTACTTCAAAAGAGATATAATGAATACCTTTGGCTTCATAATGGTCCCCTATCTCTTTATATTTCACTTTTTCTTTTACTGGACCATTCACCAATAAACATTCATAAGAAATTCTTTTTTTCATCATCGTACCTCCTTAATTATATAGTTACCCTCTGTACGATACCCATTTTCTACGTAAAAATCAAGAGATTGTGAATGAGGGATAATCTTCACTACATCTATATGTTCTTTTTTAAAGAAATCTTCTATTACAGCTAATACTTCTTTTTCATAGAATTCTCTTCTATCATCAGGTAATAATACAATGTCTTTGACACAATCATTAATAATATGTGCACACCCTATAACATGATCTTCTTGATAGAATTCTAAAAATAGACCTTCTTGATTCCATTCTTTAGAAGTCTGTTCAAGGATATAGTGGGTACCTTGTGCATCTTTATAATCATTAAAGTATTGATATCTAAAAGATGAACGTCTAATGACTTGTCTTGTAGAGAAGATCTTCTGATCCTGTTTGGCTTTACCTAATAATATAGCTTGTACGATTTCTGATTCTTCTGGTAAAGAACTGATTGATCCATCTTCCTTTAATATTTCTACTTCATTGGCATGTCTGACCTTCATACGTTTATAAGGTACCTGATTCATAATCGCATCACTTGTGACATAATATCTAGGATCTAAACCTTCTTCTATACATATCTTTCTTGTATTCTCAAAGTCTTCATCACCTTTAAGCGTACGATATTTGAATAATTCTCTTTCTAATAAACGTGTTGATAAATCCTTAAGGATGACATCCTCTTCATCCATAAAGCATCTTATATAATAAAGTAATGATGTTTCATCTAGCTTTACAAATTGTTCAGGTGTGAAGTGATCTTCTAAAAAAGGAATAAGAACCGGAAATGAAGATTTAAAGGTATAGTTTTCTTTATAAAGATCTTTTACTCGTCTCATAACACTTCCTAATACCTGTTCATAACTTCTAGATACAGGATGGTAGTAAACCTGCCAATACATATAATAACGAGCTAAAATATAGTCTTCTATTGCTTGTACACCAGAAGATTTAAAGACAATACGGTTATCCACAATACGCATAGTACGTAATATTCTTGATAAATCAAATTGTCCATAAGTGACACCACAGTTATAAGAATCACGTAAGAGATAATCCATACGATCAGCATCAACCTGACTAGAAATCATCTGCACCAACATGGGCTTATCTGCTTTCTTTTCTATAATACGGGCTACATCTTCAGGTAATTGAGGATCTATTTGGGATAGTACATCATGGACTTCTGTATGTCCTCTAATAAGGGCTGTAGTCATCTCTTCATGATTATATTGGAAAATTCCTTCAAATGAATGAGAGAAAGGACCATGTCCTAAATCATGTAATAAAGCAGCACATAATACAGTCAAACGTTCATAGTCTGTTAAATGCTTCTTTACTTGATCTAATTCTATCATTTGTCGAGTTATTTCATAAACACCTAATGAATGCACAAAACGTGAATGTTCTGCACTAGGAAATACCATGGATGTACCTCCTAACTGTTTAATACGTCTTAAACGTTGGAATTCTTTTGTATTAATAAGTTTCCAGATAGGCATATATTCAACACGTATATAATCATGAACAACATCTCTAAATACTTTTGTATCAAATAAACGGTAATCTTCTAAATTCATGGTATCACCTTCCTTTATTAGAGTTATTTTATCATTTTTAGGAGTCATTTGCGAATGATATAGGTTATAATGGACATGGAGGTATATTTATGTATATTGAAGAAATTTATGCTGCACGTGATTATATTCAATCACGTTACAAAAATCCTATTGATGTTGCGATTGTATTAGGTTCAGGTTTAGGACCACTTGCAGATGTGATTAATGAACCTGTAGAAATTGATTATAAGGATATCCCTTATTTCCCTGTTTCTACTGTACCAGGACATGCTGGTAAATTAATTATTGGTGAAATTGGTGGTAAGACTGTAGCCTGTATGAAAGGTCGTTTCCATTTCTATGAAGGCTATGATATGCAGAAAGTTACAATGCCTATTCGTGTATTTAGTGCTTTAGGTATTAAGAACCTTATTGTGACTAATGCTTGTGGTGGCGTGAGAGATGATTTAAATCCAGGACAGATTGTGATTATTTCTGATCATTTATCATTTATGATGCCATCACCTTTAAGAGGACCTAACCTAGATGACTTTGGTCCACGTTTTAAAGATATGACTGATGTTTATACATCAACATTACGTTCTCTTGCATTTGAATCTGCAAAGAAAGTAAATGTAGATGTTAAAGAAGGTGTGTATTGTTTCTTTAAAGGACCACAGTTTGAAACACCTGCAGAAATTCGTGCATTCAAGACACTTGGTGCAGATATGGTAGGTATGTCTACAGTACCAGAAGCAATTGTGGCTAGACATTCTGATATGAAGATTTTAGGTATTTCACTTGTAACTAATAAAGCAGCAGGACTATCAAATAATGAATTGAATCATATAGAAGTCATGGAAGCAGCAAATAGTGCAGAAGAAAGACTTGTAAAGCTTGTAAAACAGATTTTAGAAGACATGTAATAAAGACCAGCGCGCGCTGGTCTTTTGTGTTAGTCTAGATTTTCACCATTAGATTCAATGACTTTCTTATACCAGTAGAAAGAGTCTTTCTTACTTCTCTTCATTGTACCAGTACCATCATCATGTTTATCTACATAAATAAAGCCATAACGTTTTCTCATTTCTCCAGTACCTGCAGAAACAAGGTCAATACAGCCCCAAGTTGTATAACCGATTAGATCAATACCTTCTTCAATCGCTTTATCCATTTCTTTAATATGTGCACGGTAGTAGTCAATTCTATAATCATCATGAATAGAACCATCTTCTTCTACTGTATCAAATGCACCTAAACCATTTTCTACAACCATGAGTGGTAATTCATAACGATCATAAACAACTTCTAGATAGTATCTTAATCCCTGAGGATCTAATGCCCATCCCCAATCAGAATATGTTAAGTAAGGGTTACGTACACCAAATGACATATTACCACCTACTGTATCTTCATTCTTATGAGTTGTAATAGACTGAGACATATAATATGAGAATGTATAGAGGTCAACAGTACCATTCTTTAATTCTACTAGATCCTGTTCTGTGATATCTAATTCTACATTATGTTCTTTCCATAAGCGTTTCGCATATGTTGGATATTTACCAATACATTGTACATCTCCACAATAGAAGATACCTTTTTCCCATTTATAACGGTTAAATAGAATATCTTCTGGATCAGAAGTGAGTGGATAATAAGTAATACCACAGATCATGCAGCCAATCTGGTAATTAGGATCAATCGCATGACCAATCTGTACAGCTCTTGCACTGGCTACAAACTGATAATGAAGATGCTGATATGCTTCCTGGAATGCTTCATCACTTGCATCATCTGGTAAGAAATTAATTGTATTATTGATTTCATTAAATGTAAGCCAGTATTTAACTAAGCCTTTGTATTCCTTAAAGATAGTAGTCACATACTTTTCATATAATTCAATGAACTTTCTATCCTGCCAGTCACCATACTTCTCTTCTAATGCAAGTGGTGTATCAAAGTGCCAGATAGAAACAAGTGGTTCAATACCGGCATTTCTTAGTTCTGTAAATACATTTCTATAGAAGTCTAAACCAGCCTGATTTGGTTCTGCTTCTTCTCCTGTAGGGTAGATTCTAGACCATGAAATAGAAAGTCTGAACATCTTAAATCCCATTTCTTTAAGTAAGGCGATATCTTCCTTATAGTGATGATAGAAATCAATACCATCATGGTTAGGATAAAGTTCATCATCAAAGACTGCAAAATGAGCCCCTTCTGGTAATTTAAAACCATGATTAGGTAATTTCTGCTTCTGACCATCCTTATCAACAAATGTAACCATTCTAGGAGTATCAACTGTTCCTCCAGTAGTTACATCAGTACGAGCCATACCTCTTCCATCTACATTCCATGCCCCTTCACACTGATTGGCAGCGACTGCGCCACCCCAATAAAAATCTTTACTAAATGTCATTTTCTGTTCCTCCTGATTAGTATTATAAATAATTTATCTTAAATATATTAGAATCCGACAGATTATGAAAATATTACTTTGGAATATCACATGAACCATAGTAGTTATTCAAGCCTACAATATGTCTATATGTAGGATAATCAATAGAGATATAATCTACATTTTCAGTGAGATTTTTATATGTATCAGCTATTTGATATGTGTTATAAGGTTCTTTTATAATAGTTCCTGAATATTTGATATCACTAGAAATAGGATAAGGATTAGAAACTGGCATATTACTATAAATCGGTATTTCTAGTATACGTTTGGCATGATCTATATTATTAGAGATATACCCTCTTAACATATTCTTTGCTTCACTATAAGGTGCTCTGATATTGGACATATAATAATGATGTCCAGGATTATTGTTGTGGACATCAAATTTCTGTAAATAAAGTGAATCCTGTCCTTTAGTAATATAGTTATCAGCTAGATATTTAGAACCGTAGAGGATAGATTTTTCTCTTGTATCCCAGTTTCTTACTGCTGCAAAGTCTATGCCATCCTGATCACTCGTGTTCGCTCCTATATTATATATATTATAGAAGAGAGGTCCTTGAGGATTATTTCTTGCATGCCCTCCACGAAGTCCAAGTCCTCCACCAGACTGTTCTTGAATAGCACGGGTAATGAGTAATGACATAGAAATATTATTCACTTCTGCACTGTGACGGTAGAGTTCTGCCCAGTCTTTTTTAGACTGCGGTTCTATGCCTGACATTTCAGTCCCCTCCAACATTCTTTTTCCTTCTTGTAATGTTTCAGAAGGATTATAAGTAAGCTTCTCAAACATCAGTGCATGGTAGGCGTTTAAACCACTACGCGGATCTAAGAAATAACGTGAAGCATTTAAAGAAACACGACACCATGTCTGTCCTTCAATAATATCAGGAGACGCAATCATTGACTCATCATCTGTATCTATTAATGACTTACTTTGGAAAATCGAAGCCGTGTCATTAAAGTCTAAAGAAGTAGATAGCGGTACATAGCTCCATTCTGGATAAAGTGTATGTAAGAAGCGTAAAGGCTGCTTATAACTATCAGGAAATGATGTGATTTCTTTTTCAAAAGATTCATCAAATACATATGCAATCACATTACGACTCGATATATAGCCTTCTTTCTTTTCACCATTCACATATATATAACCATAATATTGAGATCCTCTTTTTCCTTCTACTACTAAAGGCTGTCCTATTGTGAGTGTTTGATTTAAGAAAGATGTATTCTCTTTAACTAAGAAAATATGAGGTGCAAGCTTTTTATAAGAGGTACAACGATGAATACCTAAAAGTAAAGCTATCACACATACTATTTTAATAATCGATATCTTCTTCATTGACCCAGCCTACCTGTGCACCACAGATCACATAGACATAATGTCCATATATTCCTGCAATCTTCACTTCTGTACCTTTTTCACCTATAAACCAATGATCTGTATAATCATCTAAACAAAACAGATGATTGTTTCTTTCATATAAGAACTCATTCTTAATAGAGATCATAACATGATCACTCACTCTATAACATTGGCTAAACTCTTTTCCTTTTTTCATCAGCTTCACTTCATAATCAGGAAAAGCTATCTTATGATCTACTTCACCATTACCATAAAGATCTTTATTTAATACACCAATAGGAAATGGCTGTACACATTCTGTTTGATATGTGATTTCTCCCTTATAACTATTAATAATTAATGCGTTCAATTGTGAAATAGGCTTTACGCCTGTTCCTCCATCAATACAGATGATCTTCTTCTCTTCATCTATAATAATGTCATTATGAATAGAACGAGGGAAGTAATTAGAAGTAGGTAAATGTCCTACAACTACTGTATACTTTAATGAATGTCCCAGTTCATAGAAGTGTTGAAGTTCAAGGTAAGATGATAAACCACACTCCTTATAATTCTCTCTTGGTTCTACTCCAGCATGCACAAATAAATAGTCATTAAATAATAATGTAGTCGGTAAATGAGACATGAACTTCAATTCTTGTTTAAGCTTTTCAGCCATGATTTTCTGCATACCTAAATGTGTTTCATGTCCATCACCAAAATGTTCATGGTTATAAATATCTCTAATAATACCATTCTTACTATTTCTTTTTAAATATTTAGGAATTTCCCCTGCAATCTCTGGAATCGTGAGTAACGCATTCATGGCCCATTCACAATTTCCCATCAAAACATAACATTTAGGAAAACGTGCGAGATTCATAATAAAGTGTATTGTCTCTAATACCTGATCTCCCTTTTCTACAAAGTCACCAATAATCACAAGATAATCTTCTACAGGATCATAATTCACTTTTCTTAGTAATTCTTTAAAACGGTCTAAATGACCATGTATATCTGATATCGCAATTAAACGATAATCATTTTTTTCTTTTTTTACTAAATGTTTAGGTGTTAACATAAATACCTCCTGATATCATTCTACATCAAAAAAAGTAGGTTGACCCTACTTTCTTGTTGCATAATATTTTCTTACAAGCATTTGCGTTTTACGAATATGTCTTTGAATACGTTCTGTTGCTTCATCTTTGTCTCCATCAATGATGGCTTCAAGAATAGCACGATGTTCTATAAGTGATGATTCTAGACGTTCTGGACGTGCAATAGAATGTCTTGATGTTACAGAAACATAGTAATGAATATCCTTTAAAATCTGTTCAAAATAGGTAGACTGTGTAGCTTGATAAATAGATTCATGGAATAGAATATTAAAATCATTTACTTTATCAAAGTCACCCTTTGTAGTATAGAATTCTAGTAATTCAAATACTTCTTTAATTTTAGCAAGATGTACTTCATCCATACGATCAATTGCGAATGAAACAGCTAATCCCTCTAAAGAAAGACGTATTTCAAACATATCATCAATATCACGAGGTGAAAAACCTTTAACATAAACACCCTTATTAGGAATACTTTCTACTAAACCTTCTAATTCAAGCTGTTTTAAAGCTTCTCTAATAGGTGTACGAGAAATCTTCAACTCTTTCGCAAGTGTTAATTCATTTAATTTATCACCGCATTGATAACTTTCATTAAGAATACGATCACGTAATAAGATAAATATTTTAGAGCCCAATGATCCATGGGAAGTTGATTCAAAAATGCTATGAGATGGCATTTCTTTTTCCTCCTCTTATAATTTATCAATAATTGCGTCTGTAAACTCTTTTGTAGTTGCCTGTCCACCAATATCAGGTGTTGTATACTTACCTTCTTCTACAACTGCTGCTAAGGCTTCTCTTAAAGATTGTGCTTCTTTCTGTTTATTTAATGCTTCAAGCATCATTGCGAATGCAAGAATTAAAGAACTTGGGTTCGCAATACCTTTACCTGCAATATCAGGTGCACTGCCATGAACAGCTTCATAAATACGGTAATCATCGCCAATATTACCTGATGGTGCAATACCAAGACCACCTACAAGACCAGCACATAAGTCAGAAACAATATCTCCATATAAGTTTGGTGCGACAAGGACATCAAATGTTTCTGGACGCTGTACAAGCTGCATACACATATTATCAATAATAACTTCCTGTGTTTCTATTTCTGGATAGTCTTTTGCCACTTCTCTATAACAATCAAGGAAAAGACCATCTGTATACTTCATTATATTGGCTTTATGGATGGCTGTCACTTTTTTTCTGTTATTTGTGCGTGCATATTCAAATGCATAACGACAAATACGTGTAGAAGCTTCTCTTGTGATCAGTTTTACACCATTCGCAATATCATCAGTAAGCATATATTCAATACCTTTATATAAATCTTCAGTATTTTCTCTGATGATAACTAAGTCAATATTTTCATATTTAGAGTCAATACCCTTGAAGTTACGTAAAGGACGTACATTGGCATAAGTAGAGAATTTCTGTCTTAGTGCGACATTGACACTTCTAAAGCCTGTTCCAATTGGAGTTGCTGTAGGACCTTTTAATGCCCATTTGTATTCTTCAATAGCATCTACAAGACCAGGTTCCCATACTTCACCTGTTTCTTTTGCATACTCGGCACCTGCTCTATATTTAACCCATTCAATATCAAGGTTCATTGCTTTTGTGATAGATTCAACACTTGCTGAAATCTCTGGTCCAATACCATCACCTGGAATAAGTACTGCTTTCATTAGAAATCTCCTCCTAGTTCTTTAATCGCATTTAATAATCCACCATACTGAATCATTACCTTTTCACGTGCTGATAATGATAGATATGCTGTAATTGTTTCATTTGTATTCTTATTAGTCACTACAATGTCTTTACCTTCTTCTACAGATGTTAATAAGTCACTTAATTCATAATCATCCTGATCATTAAAGAAATCATAGTCTTTCGCATCAATCACAAGTGGAAGAATACCATTATTGATTAAGTTAGAACGATGAATTCTCGCAAATGAAATGGCGAAGATAGCTTTGATCTTTAAGTAGTTAGGAACTAATGCAGCATGTTCTCTTGATGAACCCTGTCCATAGTTATCTCCACCGACAATGAAACCACCATTGTTTTTAACGGCTCTATCATAGAATTCTGGATCTACTTTAGAGAATGAGAATTTAGCTAAATGAGGGACATTAGAACGGAATGGAAGTAATTTAGAATCAGAAGGTACAATATGGTCTGTAGAAATATTGTCTCCTACTTTTAATACAACCTTACCACTTACTGTATCTGTTAGTTTATCTCCTCTAGGAACTGGTTTGATATTAGGTCCCATATAGATTTCATTATCAGGGATATATTCACTAATAAAGAAGTTTGGATTCTTCACAAATGGTGTATCTGGCACTTCTTCTAATACCATATCATCTTCAAATTCCTGTGATAAATAACCCTTTACTGCAGATAATGCAGCAACTTCTGGAGATACAAGATATACACTAGCATCATTTGTACCAGAACGTCCTTTGAAGTTACGGTTAATTGTTCTTAAAGACACACCTTTTGATAATGGAGCCTGTCCCATACCGATACAAGGACCACATCCACATTCAAGGATTCTAGCACCTGCATGAATCATATCTGCAAGAGCACCATTTTGTGCAAGCATAGAAAGAATAGAAGAAGAACCTGGCGCAATAACTAAAGAAACATCTTCAGCAACCTTACGACCCTTTAAGATCTTTGCAGCACGCATCATATCTGGTAAAGATGAGTTTGTACAAGAACCAATCACTACCTGATTGATCTTCATACCTTCTAATTCTTTTACATCTACTACATTATCTGGTGAATGAGGCTGAGCGACCATAGGAACTAATGTAGACATATCTATTTCAATAGTTTCATCATATGTTGCATCATCATCTGCCTTCATTTCAACATATTCATCTTCTCTACCCTGCTGTTTTAAGTAAGCTAAAGTATTTTCGTCTGTTGGGAATACTGAAGTAGTAGCTCCTAGTTCTGCACCCATGTTACAGATAGTAGCACGGTCAGTTAATGAAAGATCATTTAAACCTTCACCTGTATATTCAACAATCTTATTTACCCCACCTTTTACTGATAGTTCCTGTAAGATTTTTAAAATAACATCTTTTGCAGAAACCCAAGGTGCTTTACGTCCTGAGAGTTTCACCTGTAATACTGATGGACACTGGACATAGTACTTACCTGTTGCCATGGCTACAGCTACATCAAGTCCTCCTGCACCAATCGCAATCATACCCATTGCACCACATGTTGGTGTATGAGAATCTGAACCAATAAGCGTCTTACCTGGATGTGAGAAATTTTCAAGCTGTAACTGATGGCAGACACCATTACCTGGTTTAGAGAATGTAATACCATGTTTTCTTGCAACTGATTTAATAAATTCATGGTCATCCATGTTTTCAAAACCAGTCTGAAGCATGTTATGGTCAATATAAGCCACTGCTTTTTCTACTGCAACATGACCTACATTCATTGCTTCTAACTGTAAATAAGCCATTGTACCTGTAGAATCCTGTGTTAAAGTCTGGTCAATTCCAATACAAATAGATGTTCCTGGAACTAATTCTCCTTCTTTAAGATGTGCATTCAAGATTTTATACGCTAGATTCATATAATCTTCTCCCCCTTGTTTCTTATTGTATACAATTATACACATATACTATTATGTGTGCAATATAAAAAACAAAGATAATTTGTATTTATTTCGTTAAATTGGTACAATACATTGGGTGATGAAAAAATGATATTATCTTGTTCAGGACTATCTAAATCTTATTCAGGAAAAGAAGTCCTAAAAAATATTACATTCCATATAGAAGAGCATGATAAACTTGCCATCATTGGTGTGAATGGTGCTGGTAAGAGTACATTGCTTAGAATTCTTTTAAATGAAGAAGCTTATGATGATGGTATGATGACTATTGCGAAGAATATTCGTATTGGTACATTAAATCAGGAACATAAGTTTGATCTTAATAAGAGTATTTATGAAACATTGGAAGAACCTTTTGAAGATTTAAAAAAGATAGAGAAACGTATTCGTGAATTGGAACAGGAAATGGCTGTGACGAATGATTTAGATACAATCATGAATCAGTATGATGCTTTATTATCTAAGTTTTCTGATGAAGGTGGTTATGCCATGGAATCTCAAGTCAAAGGTGTTTTAAATGGTTTAGGTTTTGATGAAGATATGTGGTATAAGCCTATTGGTATTTTATCTGGTGGACAGAAGACAAGAATTGCGTTAGGCCAGTTGTTGTTACGTTCTCCTGATTTATTATTACTTGACGAACCTACCAACCATCTTGATGTAAATTCTATTGAATGGTTAGAAAACTATTTGAAACAGTATAATAAAGCTGTGATTGTAGTATCACATGACCGTTATTTTATTGATCAGGTATCTACTTCTATTATGGAAATAGAAAATGGTAAGAGTAAGATCTATAAATGTAATTATTCTAAATATGCAGAAATCAAGAAGCATGATCGTGATGTAGAATTAAAACATTACTTGAATAACCAAAAAGATATTAAACGTATGCAGGAATCTATTGATCGTTTAAAGTCTTATAATCGTGAAAAACAGGTGAAACGTGCTGAATCTAAAGAGAAAGCATTAGAACGTATGGAGAAGGTAGAAAGACCAGAGAGTCTTCCTTCTAGTATCCGTTTTGCGTTCGAGCCAGAAGTAGAGAGTGGTTATGATGTTTTAAAAGTAGACGATGTGGCGATGGCTTTTGATAAGCCACTGTTTGATTCAGTGTCTTTTGAAGTCAAGAAAGGTGAAAGAGTTGCATTACTAGGTCCTAATGGTGTTGGTAAGACTACTATGTTCCATTTAATTTTAAAGGATTATTTACCAGTACATGGACGTATTCGTTTAGGGTCTAAGGTTATGATTGGTTATTATGATCAGGAACAGACTTCTTTATCTCCTGAAAAAACTATCTTTGATGAAATACATGATGCTTATCCTGATATGAATAATACAGAAATCAGAAATATCTGTGCTGCATTCTTATTCAAGGGTGAAGATGTATTTAAGACAATTGATGTTTTATCCGGTGGTGAAAAAGGACGTATTGTCTTAATTAAGTTATTACTAAATAAGGCAAACTTCTTGATTCTTGATGAACCAACCAACCACTTAGATATTCAGTCTAAGGAAGTACTAGAAGATGCCCTATTAGATTTCCCTGGTACTATTCTCTTTATTTCTCATGACCGTTATTTTATTAATAAATTAGCTACTAAGATTGTGGAAATGAATCCTCATGGTGATGAAATCTTTGGTGGTAACTATGCTTACTATCTAGAACATCGTAAAGTAGAAGAAGTTGTAAAAGAAACAGCTGTAAAAGTTCAAAATACGATTGATAAGAAAAAGAAAAATAGATTAAAGAAGATAGAAAATGATATTTCTGACTTTGAAGAGAAGATCAGCACAAAAGAAGAAGAACTTCATAGTGATGAAGTGATGAATGATTATCAGAAGTATAATGAAATCACTGCTGAACTAGAAGATTTAAACAATAAATTAGAAGAACTCATGATGGAATGGGAAGAACTTTCAGAAGAGATGAACGCTTAAAAGGACTAGGGGCAACCCTAGTCCTAATTTCTTTGTTTTAAATTGTAGATCAGTATAAATGCACAGATGAAATCACCAATGATTGATACAATAAATGGATAGAATGCATAAAGATCTTTTAATGTTGGCAAGAAAGATAATACAAAGATTTTCTGTGAATAACATAAGAACTTAATACCTATCACCATAAAGGCAATCATATAAGTAAACCATAAACAATAATGTGTATAGATTCCTCCTGGTACGACATGTTTTAATCTTTCATATTCATTTTCTGTTCCTCTATTATGAGATAACTTGATATACATATTCTTATATATCTTGAGATTCATACGTGAGAACATGATGATTGGAATATAAAGTAGTGTCCAAAAACCAATAGTACCTAGATATGGACATAATAATCCACTTACAATAGAAGCACCCATACATACATAAAAGGAACGTGGCATAGTAAATGTCATTCCTTCAGGATCAAAATAATCATACAGTTCTCTACCGCCATAACGGTGTAACCATTTACTTCTTTCATCATAAACAGTTTTAATAGATAATACATTCACCATCAAACCAATCATATAGAGCACTGTATTCATTAATTCCCCTCTCTTATTAATAAGAGTTATAGTACTATCTCCATCTAATTGATATAAGAAAAGCATGATGACTGAAGTCACAATTACTAACATCACTGAAAGGATAAAATAAGCATTATATAGCGTATCTTTTTCTGAATCATCAGCCTTTCTAATACGATATTCCATCAAGCCATAAAGACCTGTTTCTATTAATACAACAAGACTTCCTAAACCTATAGGAGGATTAATTAGGAAAATAAACCAGCTTAGTAACGATAAAATTATAGCGTTCATATTTTCCTCCTTTCCCACCTATCATACACTAAAAAAAACATCCGGAAAAGACCGGATGTTCATTAATTATTCAACGTCGAAGTCGTCTGATAAGTCTTCACCATTAGTAGCGATGACTTTCTTATACCAGTAGAATGAATCTTTCTTATAACGATCAAGAGTTCCTACTTCTTCATCTGTAGTATCTACATAGATGAAACCATATCTCTTTCTGATACCTTCATGAGTTGATACTAAGTCGATTGCTGACCAAGGGCAGTAACCCATCATTTCGATATTTTCAGTAACAGCCTTCTGTAACTGTTCGATATGTGCTCTTAAGTATGCAATTCTGTAGTTATCATGAACACGACCATCTTCTAATGTATCGTAAGCACCTAAACCATTTTCAGTAACGATCATTGGTAAATGATAACGAGAATACATTTCTCTCATAGTAGCTAAGAAACCATCAGGGTCAATTTCCCAACCGAATTCAGTCTTCTTAAGGTTTGGATTTGCGAATCCTTTATAGTAACCTGCTTCACCACGAGCTGACTGCTGGTCTGCACCTGGATCTAATTCATCATCAGCATTTGCATGCTGTACAGTTGCAGTTGAATAGTAGTTGAAACCAATGAAGTCTGGATGTGCATTCTTCATGGCTTCTTCATCACCTTCAGCGAATGTAGGTGTTGCATCATTTTCTTCTAAATAAGTCCATACTAAGTTATTGTATCTTCCATAAACAGCCATATCTAAATATAACCAGTTTCTGATTGCATTGTATTCCTGAGCTGCTAAGTTATCTTCTGGCTTACAAGATGCTGGATATACATAAGAAATGTTTGGAGCTGGACCAATCTTAGCATTTGGAAGCATTTCATGACATAAAACCATAGCTTTAGCCTGAGCAACTAACATATGGTGGTTCTGCTGATAAACTTCTTTTAATACATTTGTAGTTCCTTCAGGAATTCTTAATGTACCAATAAGTGGACCAACTAGAGTTAACATGTTCTGTTCGTTGATAGTTAACCAATATTTAACTCTATCACCGAAGTTTTCAAACATAACCTTTGCGAAGTTTACGAACCAATCTACTGATTCAGGATTAGACCAAGAACCTCTCTTGTCTAACGCATCAGGCATATCAAAGTGGAACATAGTTACTAATGGTTCAATATTATATTCTAAACATGTATTGATCACATCATTATAATGATCGATACCTGCCTGGTTTACTTCACCAGTACCATTAGGAATAAGTCTAGTCCAAGCAATTGAGAAACGGTATGTCTTGAATCCCATTTCAGCCATTAACTTGATATCTTCTTTGTAACGATGATAGTGATCTGCACATACATCTAAAGAAGAAGTTCCTGCTGGTAATTCTTTAACATCCTGACAAGATGGACCTTTACCATCTGATAAATTAGCACCTTCTACCTGATAAGCTGAAGTAGAAGCACCCCATAAGAAATCTTTTGGAAAAGCTTTTAATTTGTTATCTAACATTTTTTTGTCTCCTTTTCTTTTTTCTGACATCATTATAACGGAAGATTTCTAGAAAAGTGATTCTTTTCATTTCTAGAAAAAAAGAGAAAATGTTTTCGCATTTTCTCCTTTATTTTGCATTATTTTTGTGAAAAGTATTTTATATTTTCTTTTCCATTAAGTATCTTAATACTCTTTCTCCACGTCTTTCATTGATTTGTTCTTCAATAACAGTATAACCCTTAGATTCAAAGAATGGTTTAGATGTGATAGATGAAGTCACATTAACAACATTACTTCCATGTTTCTTTGCATATGCTTCTAGATCTTCTACTAACTTAGTTGCAATACCTTTTCTTAAATGATCAGGATGCACATATAAACGATCTAAATAACCTGTCTTACCAATATTACCAAACGCAATCAACTGATTATCTTCTTCTACTACAATTGTATGATTCTTCTCTAAAGATTTTTCCCAATGATATTCATTGGCTTCTTTAGGTGCAATAGCCTCTAATTGTTCTTCACTATAATCATTCTTATTGACTTCATGAACAGTGACATAAAATAAATCCATAACTGCATGAAGATCTGTGTTCTTATATTCTCTAAATTCCATTTATATCACCTCTTATTCTACATATTATACCATCATTGAAGGATAAAAAAAACGGTCATAAGACCGTTTCTGATTATACACCGAATAATAAATCGATATAGTTTGGAATTGGATACTGCTGGGCACTTACTTTAGTTTCTAAGCTATCAGCAGTTGCACGTAATGCATCCATTGCTGGAATAACTAGATCTTTCCAAGCAGTTGCTGTATCTAAAGTAGAAGTAACAGTAGCATCAGCTTTATTGATTGCATCTTCTAATGTAATCATCTGTTCACGCATTGTAGAAAGTAAAGTAGTTAATACTTTTAAGTCTTCAACCATGAATGTATTGTCTACACCAGCTTTAGCCACTTCTTTTGCATCATTAGCTAAAGTACCACATGCTTTTACGTATGCTGGATATAATTCAGTCTTAGCCATAGATAATGCTGTTAAAGCTTCCACACGGATTGTCTTAGCATAGTTATCTAACTGGATGTCATAACGTGAATCAATTTCAGCTTCAGTTAATACACCATGTTTTACAAACATTTCACGGATTGCAGGTTTCTTTAAGCAAGAACATGCATCTACTGAGTTAGCATGGTTAGGTAATCCACGTCTTGCAGCTTCTTCTTTCCATTCATCTGAATATCCATCACCATTGAAGATGATTCTTTCGTGATTCTTGAAGAATTCTCTGATGATATCATCTAATGATTCACCTGCATCTAACTTAGCAGCCATCTGATCATATTCTTCAGCCATAATCGCATTTAACATAGTGTTAACTGCTGCAACTGACTGAGATGAACCAACCATACGGAATTCAAATTTATTACCTGTGAAGGCAAAAGGAGATGTTCTGTTTCTGTCTGTTGAGTCTTTAGAGAAATCTGGGATTACTGATACACCAGTAGTGAATCTTTCACCAGTAGTTGCATTTAATTCTTCACCATCAATGATAGCCTTAATTACTTTATTTAAGTCATCACCAACGAATGCTGAAACAATTGCAGGTGGAGCTTCATTAGCACCAAGTCTGTGGTCATTACCAGCACATGCAGCAGATAATCTTAATAATTCAGCATATTCATCAACACCCTTAATAGCACAAGCAAGAGTAGCTAAGAAAGGCTTATTGTTGATTGGATCAGATCCAGGATTAAATAAGTTAATACCTGTATTAGTCATTAATGACCAGTTGTTATGCTTACCAGAACCGTTAACACCTTCAAATGGTTTTTCATGTAATAAACATCTTAAACCATGTTTCTTAGCGATATCCTGAGATAACTGCATTACTAATGCGTTGTTATCAGCAGTTACGTTAGCTACTGTATATACACATGCAACTTCGTGCTGTGCAGGAGCAACTTCGTTATGCTTAGTCTTTGAAGGAATACCATATTTCCATAATTCATTGTCAAGATCCTTCATGAAGGCACCTACTTTACGCTTAATAGAACCGAAGTAGTGATCTTCTAATTCCTGACCCTTAGGAGCAGGCGCACCATAAAGAGTACGACCAGTTAACTTTAAGTCAACTCTCTTTTGCCAGAATTCATCTAAAACTAAGAAATATTCCTGTTCAGCACCAACTGAAGCAGTTACTTTATCAACATCTTCTAAACCAATCTTATTTAATAAGTTAGTAGCAGATGCACTTAAAGCATCACATGCACGTAATAATGGAGTCTTTTTATCAAGTGCTTCACCAGTATAAGAACAGAATAATGTAGGAATATATAAGCTACCATCTTTTACAAAGGCTGGAGAAGTACAATCCCATGCAGTATAACCACGTGCTTCGAAAGTAGCACGGATACCACCAGATGGGAAAGAAGAGGCATCAGGTTCACCTTTTCTTAATGTCTTACCACTGAATTCAAGAACTGCTCCACCATTTCCATCTGGTTCTAAGAAAGCATCATGCTTTTCTGCAGTTAAACCAGTCATTGGCATAAACCAGTGAGTGAAATGTGTAGCACCATTCTCAACAGCCCAGATCTTCATTGCATTTGCGATTACTGTCGCAACTTCTTTTGAAAGAGGTTCTCCCTTATCTAGAGCTTCATGGAAAGCTTTATAAATAGATTTAGGAATGCGTTCCTTCATAGTTTCGTCGTTAAATGTATAACGACCGTATTCATCTAAAAGTTTGTTCATTTCCATACGATTACATCTCCTTTTTATGGGTATGATTTTAGCAATAAAAAATATTTACGTCAACACTTTTTTATCACTATGCAATAATTTTTATCACCTATCGCTTATTGCACCCACATAGTATCACAAAATATAGGCTTTTAACTACTCTAATTCAAATATTTTCACTTTTTTAAAAATATTAGCCAACTTGTTATTTAATGATAATAAGACTATAATTGGGACGAGGTGAAAAATATGTTTGGAAAACAGAAAACATTGATCATAGATCATAATAGTGAACGTAGTGATCGTATTAAAAATTATCTCAATCAAGATCACTTTATTTGTTATCAAGCGAAAACTTTAGAGGAATATAATTCTCTTTATACGAATAACAGCTATGATTGTATTATTCTAGAAGATGTATTCCCAGGTATTAATACTAATAAGTTCTTAGTAAAAAATAGACGTAACTCACAAGCTATTACTATAGTTATGAGTGATATGTTAAATGAACCTTATCTTGAAGACTTATTAGACGCTGGTGCTGATGATTATATTGTGGCACCCTTCTCACTCACTTCTTTATTAAGAAAAATTCAAGATGTCTATAAAATGGGTGTTCTAAGACCTAGAAAAATCTATCGTTTCAAAGATATCATTTTAGATGATACTGCCAAGACTGTATCACTAAACGATCATTCTGTCACTCTAACAAAAAATGAATTTAAGCTATTAAAGATGTTGATGTCTCATCCATATCAGCCTTATACTTCAACTAAGATTTTTGAAGGTATCTGGGGTGATAGTGTTTATGCAGATGATCAATCAGTCATGAACCTAGTCAGTTCACTTATAATAAAATTAAATAGAACAGGCTCTCATGAAGAGTATATTAGACGCTTTGGTGCGAACTCTTATAAGATGGCTATATAAAAAAAAGAATGCATGTGCCAATGGTATTAAGTTAAGCTACTATATACCAAAGAACCTCCTCGATTTGAAATTGAGGAGGCTTTTTTATTTTTTTCGTTAAACTGTTGACAAATGATGAAAATCGTGCGGCTAGAAATGAATATTCATTCATTTCTAGCCCTTTTTAGTAGATGTGTTTTTTTAGGAGGTAAACTA
>ERZ869979.22-NODE-22-length-39192-cov-6.843768_pt1 | contig 39192 bp, 32 predicted proteins | sample MGYA00521269_ERZ869979 | MGnify/ENA primary metagenome ERZ869979 (study PRJEB32232, sample SAMN07284974) | human gut metagenome | biome: human-associated habitat; material: feces | host: Homo sapiens | place: Tanzania | collected 2014-04-05 ... | reverse complement strand
AGGGTGTGTCATATGACACGCTAACAATGCCCTAATTTGAGTACAAACTAACATATTAGGGAAAGGAAAAAACATTTATTATTCAATATAATAAGCTGAAAAATGTTTAATTTGGAAAAATTTATAGCTGATTTTGTAATTAATCGGCCTGTTAGTATGTTTGCCCAAGATATTGAGGCAAACAAGGAGAAACTTTCTGCCGAAATAAAAGGCAAGAAAGTGTGTGTAATTGGTGGTGCTGGTTCTATCGGTTCTTCATTCATCAAGGCAGTTCTGCGCTTTGAACCAAAAAGCGTAGTAGTTGTTGATTTGAATGAGAACGGTCTGGCAGAATTGGTTCGTGATGTACGAAGTACAGAAGGACTTTATGTTCCAGATGAGTTTCGTTGCTATACGCTTAATTTTGCAGACCCTATTTTCGAACGTATTTTCCGTGAGGAGAAAGGTTTTGATATTGTAGCTAATTTTTCTGCTCATAAGCATGTGCGTTCTGAGAAGGACAAGTATAGCGTACAGGCTCTTATCGAGAACAACGATATCAAGGCTAAAAAGTTGATGGAGTTGCTTTGTGTATATCCTCCAAAGCATTTCTTCTGCGTTTCTACAGATAAGGCTGCTAACCCCGTTAACATCATGGGTGCCAGCAAGCGTATTATGGAAGACCTGGTGATGGCTTATAATGAGCATTTCAAGGTAACTACTGCTCGTTTTGCAAATGTAGCTTTCTCCAATGGCTCTTTGCCAGATGGTTGGATTCATCGTTTGCAGAAGAAGCAACCTTTGGCAGCACCATCTGATGTAAAGCGCTACTTTGTATCCCCAGAGGAGTCTGGCCAGATTTGTATGTTGGCTTGTATTCTCGGAAACGGCGGTGAGGTGTTTTTCCCTAAATTGGGTGAAGAACAAATGCTTACTTTCTCGTCTATCTGCGATGACTTTGTAAAGGCAGAAGGATTTAAGAAGGTGGAGTGCAAGAATGATCCAGAAGCAAAAAAATATGCTGCAGATATGGATTATGAGAGCAACAGGTATCCAGTTGTTTATTTCAAGAGTGATACAACTGGCGAGAAGGCTTACGAGGAGTTCTATGTTCCTGGTGAGAAAATTAATATGACTCGATTCTCTGCACTCGGCGTAGTAGAGGAAACGACCCGTCGCCGGATGTCAGAGATTAATAAGTTCTTTGATGAATTAGAAGGTATCTTTGCTGAGCCAGACTTCACAAAGGCTGAAATCGTGACATCTATCAAGAAGTTTATACCTAACTTCGAACATGAAGAAAAAGGTAAAAACTTGGATCAGAAAATGTGAAACTGTCTATAAATGGTCGCAGACATAAAACTCATGACCTATAAAAATAAATTCATTAAGTATGCAAAGAAAGATGAAGAGACTCCTCTAGAAGCTCACCACCTGCGGGTCTAGAGTGTAGTCTTTAATCAATGCAGGTGTATGGTTGTATAATAGTATAATTGCAACAAAGTGGATATGGAATAATTTGGTTGGAATATACCAATGGTGTAAACCTTACATTGAAGCAATGTTGAATTATATCTAAGCAACTGGGTGGGTTGGTGGGATTTTTTATTTAAATATAAAGCTATGGCAGATTATAGTAAAACAATAGACTTTATCAAGTCAGTTTATGGCAACAAGGAGTTTACTCCGTTGGCTGTCCCTGTTTTTGCAGGTAATGAAAAGAAATATCTCAACGAGTGTATTGATACCACCTTCGTTTCTTCCGTAGGTAAGTTTGTGGATCGCTTCGAGGAGGATATGGCAAGATACACAGGTGCAAAGAAGGCTGTGGTATGTGTAAGTGGTACCAATGCCCTTCACATGAGTTTGCTACTTGTTGGAGTTAAACAAGAAGACGAGGTGTTGACTCAGGCTCTTACTTTCATTGCTACTTGTAATGCGTTGAGCTATATTGGAGCTCATGCTGTATTCATTGATGTTGACCGTTCTACTATGGGACTTTCTCCTGATTCACTGAAGGCGTGGCTTGAGAAGAATGCAGAAGTTCGCAAGAACTCTCGCAAGGGTGAACTTCCAAAGAGTAAGGACTTTGCTTTTGAAGAGGATGACTTGGCTTGCTATAACAAGAATACTGGTCGTCGTGTAAAGGCATGTGTTCCTATGCACTCTTTTGGTCATCCAGTCTGTATTGATAAGATTGCTGCAATATGTAAAGAGTGGCATATTGAACTTGTAGAGGATGCAGCTGAGAGTATCGGTTCTACATTCAAAGGACAGCATACTGGTACATTTGGTAAGATTGGTGCGATTAGCTTCAATGGCAACAAGACCATCACTACTGGTGGCGGCGGTATGATGCTCTTCAATGATGAGGAGTTGGGTGCATACGCAAAGCATATCACCACACAGGCGAAGATTCCACATCGTTGGGAGTTCCGTCACGACCATGTAGGTTACAACTATCGTATGCCAAATATCAATGCTGCTATGGGATGCGCCCAGTTGGAGAACATTGACAAGTATGTAGCAAGCAAGCGTAAGGTTGCAGCAGAATATGAGGAGTTCTTCAAGAATGTCCCTGATATCGAGTTCTTCGTAGATTCTCCAAATACAATTTCCAACTATTGGCTCAATGCTGTCATCTTGAAAGATAAGGAGGCTCAGATTGATTTCCTTACACAGACCAATGATAATGGCGTAATGACTCGTCCAATCTGGGAGTTGATGAATCGTTTGCCGATGTTTGAGAATTGTGAGAACGATGGCTTGGAGAACACTATTTGGTTTGCAGATAGAGTGGTTAATATTCCAAGTTCAGTACGTCCTGAAGATTTACCGAAGGAAAAATGAATCAACCTTTAATTCTTATCGGTGGCGGTGGTCATTGTAAATCAGTGATTGAAGTTGCTGAAAGTGCAGGCTATAACATCAAGGGAATCCTTGATGTGCCAGATGAAGTTGGCAAGGAGGTTCTTCCTGGTCATAAGGTAATAGGAACCGATGATGAGATTCCTCAATATGTTGAGGAGTGTGACTTCGTTATAACTGTAGGCTTCATCAAAAATCCAACCCTCCGAATCAAACTATATAATAAGGTGAAGGCGGCTGGAGGCAGATTGGCAACAATCATTGCCTCTACCGCTCATGTTAGTAAATATGCAGAACTAGGCGAGGGTACTGTTATTATGCATCATGCTTTTGTCAATGCAGGTGCAAAGATAGGTGATAATTGCATAATCAATACTTTCGTTAATATAGAACATGATGCAGTGGTAGGTAATCAATGTCATATATCAACAGGATCCATGGTAAATGGTGAATGCAAGATAGGAGAGAATTGCTTTGTCGGTTCTCAATCCGTTTGTGCCAACTGTATCGAAATAGCTTCAGATATTATTGTTGGAGCTGGTTCTGTAGTTCGTAAGTCTATACGTGTGAAGGGAATTTATGCAGGTAATCCTGCTATCCTTAAAATAAAAGCTAAATAGTATGAGCAACCATACATTGATTATAGCCGAAGCAGGTGTCAACCATAATGGTTCTTTGGATATAGCCAAGCAGCTTATTGATGCTGCTGTAGATGCAGGAGTTGACATTATAAAATTCCAAACATTCAAGGCTGACAGGCTTGTATCTAAAGATGCCAAGAAGGCAGAATACCAGAAGAAAAATATAGGTGACGGTGATGATTCTCAATATCAGATGCTCAAGAAATTGGAGTTGTCTGCTGAAGACCATCAAGAGCTTGTTGCCTATTGTCACAACAAAGGAATTCTTTTTTGGTCAACTGCTTTTGATTTGGAAAGCATAGATTTTCTTCGTACTCTTGGTTTGGGACTTTGGAAGATTCCATCAGGTGAAATCACCAATTATCCATTCATCAAGAAAATAGCTTCATTACATGAACCTGTCATTATGTCAACAGGTATGTGTAGCGAAGAGGATATTAAGAATGCGATGGAAGTGTTGTTGAAGAATGGTCTGACAAAAGATCAAATTACTATCTTGCATTGCAATACCCAATATCCTACACCTATGAAGGATGTCAACTTGAAGGCAATGCTAACCATCAAACAGGATTTTGGAACTATTGTTGGTTATTCTGACCACACACAAGGAATAGAAGTACCAATTGCTGCTGTTGCTCTTGGAGCACAAGTAATAGAAAAGCACTTTACACTTGATAGAAATATGGTTGGACCAGACCACAAGGCATCATTAGAGCCACATGAATTAAAAGCGATGGTAAAAGCTATCCGTAATATAGAGCAGGCACTTGGCACAGGTATAAAACAGGTTTCTGATTCAGAACGTGCCAATATTGCAGTTGCCCGTAAGAGTATTGTGGCAAGAAGCTCTATTAAGAAAGGTGAAACATTGTCTGATAAAAACTTAGCTGTAAAACGTCCAGGTACAGGTATTTCTCCTATGCGTTGGGAAGTAGTTGTAGGTACGAAAGCAATTAAAGATTATCAACCAGACGAACAAATACAATTATGAGAAAGATTTGTTTTGTAACTGGCACTCGTGCAGAATACGGCTTGTTGAGTCGCTTGATGCGATTGGTCAAGGATGATGAAGATATGCGTCTTCAAGTTATTGCCACTAATATGCACTTAATGCCTGAATATGGCGAAACCTATAAAGAGATAGAAAAGGATGGTTTTTATATAGACAAAAAAGTCTATATGAATAAACCGTCTGATGATGCTCATGGCGTTATAGCCTCGATGGTAGAGGAAATGCAAGGCATGAATGATGCTTTATCAGAACTTAAGCCAGATATTCTTGTACTCTTAGGTGATAGATATGAAATTCTTATAGCTGCTCAAGTGGCATTGATTCATCGTATTCCAATCGCTCATATTCATGGCGGTGAGGTTACAGAAGGTGCTTTTGATGATGCTATCCGTCACTCTGTTACCAAGATGTCGTCATTGCATTTTACCTCTTGTGAAGAATATCGCCATCGAGTTATTCAGATGGGTGAGCAACCATCACGAGTTTTTAATGTCGGTTCTTTAGGTGTTGAAAATATCAATGCTATTCCTTTGATGACAAGGGAAGAACTTGAAGAATCATTGGATTTTAAGACAGAAGCACAAACAATTCTTGTAACCTATCATCCTGTGACGCTTGGTGGTGATCCTGCTAAAGACATTCATGATTTTTTGGATGCAATAGAGGAGTTCAAAGATTTGAGAGTAATCTTCACCATGCCAAACTCTGATACTGGTAGAGATGCAATAGCGTTAGCTGTAGAGAATTATGTTCAGAAACATCAAGGACAGGCAAAGGCATTCACTTCTTTAGGTTTAAGGCGTTATCTTTCAACTCTTCAATTTGTAAAGGCAGCTGTTGGCAACTCTTCCAGTGGAATCATTGAAGTTCCTTCTTTTGGTATTCCAACTTTGAATATTGGTGATAGACAAAAGGGAAGGCTTGCCTCAAAGAGTGTTGTAAATTGTGGACCATCAAAAAAAAATGTGATTGCTGGACTTAAGTGCTGCTTGTCGGAAGATATGCAAAAAGCAGCAAAGATTTATAAAAATCCGTATGCCAAGCCAAATACTGCCCATTTGATTTATCAACAACTTAAGAATGTGGAGTTGGCTGGTTTGAATTTAAAAACTTTTTATGATTTATAGAAATGGAAGAAATTTTAGTAGTTATACCTGCACGAGGCGGTAGTAAAGGGCTTCCTGGTAAAAATATTAAGAATCTTTGCGGAAAACCATTAATAGCTTATTCGATTGATGTTGCGAGAACAATCACTACAGATGAAAATATTTGTGTATCAACTGATGATCAGAAGATTATAGATGTTGTACAGAACTATGGTTTACAAGTACCTTTTGTGCGACCTAGAGAATTAGCTTCCGATACAGCGACAACAAACGACGTTCTTTTGCATGCTGTTAAATATTATGAGAATAATGGTAAGATGTTTAATAAGATACTTCTTTTACAACCAACTTCACCATTGCGTACAGTAGATCAGGTGAAGGAGGCTCTATTGCTATATAGAAATGATGTTGATATGGTCGTTTCGGTAACGAAATCTCATGCACCTGCTGTGCTTTGTAAAGATGACATCGATGGATACGTTAACCTTGTATATAATAAACATGCTGGCGGTCGTCAATCTCTTCCTACATTTTATGAGTTTAATGGTGCTATTTATGTCATAAATGTAGATTCTCTTAAGCATAAAGGATTAGGTGGCTTTAATAAACGAATAAAATATGTAATGTCAAAAGAAACATCAATCGATATAGATGATATTTATGACTTTATGTTTGTTGAGTCGATTATAAACAAAACTCAAAAGTAAATCACATTATAAATAAAAAATATTATGTTTTCAAAATATTTGATTAAGTCAGATGCAACTTTGTTAAATGCCTTAGAAGCTATTAATTCAATAGGGGGCATGGATGCATTGACCTTGTTTGTGGTAGATGAAAAGAATTGTGTTATCGGTTCTCTTACAGATGGTGATGTTCGTCGCGGACTGATAAATGGTGAAAGCTTGGAAAGTAGTGTTCTTAAAATTGCAAATAAATTATTTACATATATAAGAGTTACAGAATGTGACGTTAAAACTATACACATTGCAAAGAACAAAGGAATAGAACTTCTTCCTGTGCTTGATAATGACATGAAAATAGTTGATGTAGTTAATCTAAGGCAACAAAGAACCCGACTTCCTATTGATGCTGTTCTTATGGCTGGTGGAAAGGGAGTCCGCCTTCGTCCTTTAACAGAAACAACTCCTAAACCCTTACTTCCTGTAGGGGGCAAACCGATTATTGATTATAATATAGACAGTTTGATGGAGAATGGTATTAAGCATATTTCTGTAACAGTCAATTATTTACATGAACAATTGGAGGAGCATTTTGCTAACCCTGTAAATGGAGTACAAGTAGATTGTATAAAAGAACCACAGTTCTTAGGAACAATGGGTGCAACACAATTCGTTACAAAGTTCTATAATGATGTGGTACTTGTGATGAATTCTGACCTCTTTACTAATATAGATTACGAGGATTTTTATCTTCATTTTATGGAGCATAATGCAGATATGTCAGTTGCTGCTGTTCCATATTCAATTTCTGTTCCTTATGGAATTTTTGAATTAGAAGGTAGAAATGTAAAGGGAGTAAAAGAAAAACCTGTCTATAATTATTTTGCCAATGCAGGCATCTATCTCATCAAACGTGAGCTATTAGAGAATATGCCAAAGAATACATTCTATAATGCTACCGACCTGATGAATGATGCTGTAGCAGCAGGTAAAACAGTTATTCGTTATCCGATTACTGGTTATTGGCTTGATATTGGCAGTCATGAGGAGTACAAAAAGGCTAATGAATTAGTGAAACATATTAAGAAATTATAATATTTTTGTAGAATATGGTTTTTGAAGATTTGAGAAAAATTATAGATACAAACCTTTTACCAATAATAGGGAAAAGGGTCGTATTGTTAGAAGTTCCATATTATTTGAATATTGGCGATTTGTTGATATGGAAAGGAGAATTAGAATTTCTTAAAAGAAATAAAAAGAAGGTTTTATATTCTTCAAGTTCTTATAACATGGATTTCTCTAAAAAAATCGATTCAAATGTAACAATATTGCTACAAGGGGGAGGTAATTTTGGAGATTTATGGAAAGAACCTCATGATTTTCGAAAAAAAATTATAGAACAATATCCTAAAAATAAAATTGTAATTTTTCCACAGACAATTTTTTATACAGAGGAGAAAGCTTTATTAGAAGATGTTGAATTCTTTTCAAAGTATAGAAATGTAATAATATGTGCTCGTGATGAACGTTCTTATAATATATTGCAAAAGAACTTTGTAAATAAGAGTCTTCTACTTCCTGATATGGCATTTTATATAAATATAAAAACACACATTTTAAATAAAAGCGAAAGAGTTTTATATGCCCAAAGATTAGACGAAGAGTCCTTAAAAGAAATGTCTTTTAAAGGTATTCCCCAAAATGCAGAGATTCATGATTGGCCTACATTTGAAGGACTTCGAAACGTATCTTCTTTTTTGAGTTATATTACTCGCTGTGCACAAATAGTGGACCGACTTTGTGGTACAAAATTATGCATTAAAATAACAGATTATTATTGGCTTAAGATTCGTATGCCAAAATTCATTCAAATAGGCATTGATTTTATAAATGAATATGGTGTAATATATACGACACGTTTGCATATAGGAATATTAGGCTTACTTCTTGGTAAACAAGTTTTTTTCCTTGATAACTCTTATGGTAAATTGAGCGGGTTTTATAATAGTTGGTTGAAAAATATAAAAAATGCATCTTTAGTTGATAATGAGTAATAACAAACAATTAGTAAAAAATTCTATATATAGCATTGCGTCTTTTATAATTAATTTGTGTATATCATTTTTCTTTACTCCTTATTTAATAAGGGTTGTAGGAAAGGAAGCTTATAGTTTTTTCCCATTGGTAAATAGCATTGTTGGATATTCATCTATAATATCAACAGCTGTTGGCGGAATGGCTGGCCGATTTGTTACAATGAGAATATATAAAAAAGATTCAGAAGGGGCTGCCTATTATTATAATTCTGTATTATTGGCAAATTGGATTCTGTCTCTGTTTTTTACTCTATTGTCAGCAGTAGTTGTTATATATCTTGATAGATTATTAACTATTCCACAAAATTTAGATTCGGAAGTTAAAGCTTTATTTGCATTTGCATGCGCTTCTTCTGTATTGGGGTTGATGACAAATATACTAGGATTGGGTTGTTTTGTTAAGAATAGGCTTGATCTGACTTCTTCTCGTACGATGGTAACTAGTCTGTTTCGAGTAGGAATGATCCTTCTTTGCTTTTCAATATTTCGTCCTTCAATAGTATATATGAGCAGCTCAGCATTCTTTGCTGCAATAATTCTTGCTTTTTATAATATAAGATTTAAAGGAAAATTATTACCAGAAATACCTTTAAACGTTGTAAAATACTTTAAGTGGACGTATCTAAAAGAGGTAATGTCATCAAGTGTTTGGAGCTCTATCAATCAGTTGGGTATGATATTAGTGACACAGTTAGACTTATTGATAACAAATATATTTATAGGTGTATCTGCAACAGGTGATTATTCTATTGCTAAAACAATTCCGACTTTAATGATACAGTTTATTGCAACCTTGAGTAGCGTTTTTGTTCCGTCTTTCAATATTCTATATGCTAAGGGAGAAAAACAAAATCTCATGCATGAAATTGCGAAATCTATAAAATTAATGGGCATTTTTTCTGCAATACCTATTGGCTTTTTAATGATATATGGTAAGGCTTTCTTTAATTTATGGGTGCCAGGTCAGAATACAGATGTGATTTTTGAGCTTTCCCAACTTACTTTGATACCGTTACTTTTTAACGGGGCTGTAAACCCTTTGTTTCATATTTATGCAGTAGTAAACAAAGTGAAGTTGCCCTCAATAGCTTTTGTCTTTTTTGGCCTATTGCAGACAGCTGTTGTTCTATCATTATTGAGCTGTACAAACTTAGGCTTGTGGGCCATACCTATAGGCTCTTTAGTGGTTAATATTATCAAGTTGTTAACATTTGTTCCTATGTATGCTGCAAAATGTTTAGGCTTACCTTACAGCTTCTTTCATAATCAGATAATAAAGGTGGTTTCGTCATGCTTTTTTACATTGGTTTTAGGTTGGTTATGTATTAACTTGGTGCCTTCTAATACATGGACGTTATTTGTTTTGAATGGTGTTATTGTTTGTTCTTCTTCTTTAGTTCTGATAGGATGGCTATATTTGAATAAGGCAGAAAGGCAATATTTATTAAGAAAACTTGGAAATAGAAAAATATTAAATAAGTAGACATGATACCAAAATATGTTCTTTATAGTTTTTTGTTATTACAGATTTTAACTATACCTTTAACAAAGATACCTTTCCATCCAATGGTGGAAATACAAGCTGTTTTATATACAATATTAGGTGTTTATCCGTTATGTGTATTTTTAAAGAATTACAAGTATCTTAAAGATAATTGTAAATTTTTGACATATGTATATGTTTTAGTTCTTATATCATGTTTGATAGGATTGATTAAATTATACTATGTTCATAGTGAAGGACTTTTGCTGTTTGACATTTATAAGACATATATGGCTTTGTTTTCTATTGCATGGATATTTATACCAATAATTGATAACTTAGCTTTACATCAAGTCGTCCAATTTTGTTTTAAAAAGGCATTTATTATTTGGATTTTAGTATTATTGCCATTCTATCGTATAGGATTTACAGCATCATATTTGGAGATATTTTTACCATTTTTGTTATTCTTTAATATAGCATCAACAAGAGTAAAAGTTATCTTGGTTTTATACGCTTTGTGTTTTATATTATTTCCTGGACAACGGTCTAATTTGTTGTTATTCATATCTGTATTTATTATATTATTATTTAAATATATACCTCTCTTAAAAACTAAAAATGCTATGCGGCTAATGGGGTGGATTTTTTATTTTATTCCCATAATATGTATTTTGCTTTTTATTGTTAAGGGGTTTAATGTTTTCGATTTTTCTTCTTACCTTAATGGCGAAGAACAATATGGACAGGAAAACTTATTTGACGACACTCGTACGGGGCTTTATTTAGAAAGTTATAATTCAATTATTAATCATGGCACATGGATGTTTGGAGAATCTCCTTCATTTGGATATGATTCAATTTGGAGATCTCAGTATTATTCTATAACGTCTTCGATTCAGCGTTACTGTGAAGTTTGTGTTATTAATATCTATGTATGGTATGGTTTGGTGGGTTTGTTACTCTTTTGTTATTTGTTTTTTTTGATAATAAAAAAGGCTTTCAAATCACAGTCGCCAATAATTATAACTTTGGGGCTTTATATAAGTATCTTTTATATGATGTGTTGGGTGGAGAACTGTAACTGTTGGGTTTCTGTAAGATTCATATTTGTATATTTATTTATTGGTTATATTCTTCAAATAAAAAAAACAAATATGTCTAATAAAGAAACAGAACATTATTTTAAAAAGATGTTGAATTTAAATGTATAATATGTTATTATCTATTGTTTTACCAGTATATAATGTGGAGAGATTTTTAGGTGAATGCTTAAGATCTATATATTCACAGTGTTCTAATCGAATAGATTTTGAAGTGGTTGCAGTTGATGATTGCAGTCCTGATAAAAGTTATAAAATCTTGGATAAGTATAAAGAGGACTATTCAAATTTCAAAGTAATAAAACATCAAGAAAATAAAGGATTAGGAGCGGCTCGTAATACAGGCTTTCGAAATATTCAAGGTGAATATGTTTGGTTTATAGATTCAGATGACATTATTCCTCTTAATGCTTTTTCTATTATTGAAAAGTATTTACAGGAAAATTGTTTGGATATTTTAATGTTTCAGGTTCAGACTATGGAGTCAAATGGAAAGAAAATGGAGTATTATGCTAATTTCCCATATGAAACTGATATTATATCTGGGTTGGATTTTTTAAACTCAAAGGTTATCCCCCATTGGAAAAAACCAGTTACGGCATGGTCTCGTATTCAAAGAGTAGATTTTCTTAAAGAAAACAATTTTTGTTATCCAGAAGGTGTGTTTTTTGAAGATGAAGAGTTGAATCTAAAGGAATTGATAGCATGTAAACGCATGAGATATGTAACACAGTGTTGCTACTATTACAGAGTTAATGATAGCTCAATAATGAGGACTAAAATGACTCCTAAAAAGTTTGTAGATAAAGTGTCTGTGTTTTTAAGATGTTTGAAGGTGGTGGATAATAACAGTCGTTTATATCCTGAACTCATAAATATAATAGTTCCCACGCATTTGTCAGTATTGCGACAAATGGCAAGGGAATACAAAAAGATGAATGATGAGGAAAGAAACCAATCAAAACGACTTCTTAAAAACTTAGATTGTTCTGTTCTAAATAAATATAAGAAATTTAGTATAAAGTATTTATTGTATTCTCATCCTAATCTTTTTGATAAATTATTATGGATAATAAAATAACGCCATTGTTTTCTATAATTATGCCTTGTTATAATTCTTCAAAGTCTGTAAAGAAGACAATAAGGCTAATTTTAGATCAGAGTTTTAATGATTTTGAACTGATAGTTATTGATGATGGATCTACAGACAATACGTTTCAGATAGTTAAAGATTTTGCTTTAAATGATCAGCGTATACGACTGTTTAAACAATCCAATTTAGGTGCTGCAACGGCAAGAAATACGGGCCTTAATTATGCAAATGGAGATTGGATTGCATTTTGTGATAGTGATGACGAAGTTAGAAAAGACTGGCTAAAAAGTTTTTATGATAATATTTTGCCAAATAGTGATATGTTGTCTCAAGGTTATTTGACAGACACAGGCCAGAAGGTGGTCTTGCCTAATTATGTATATGAACGAGATTCTTTTAAAGAATGGCTTGAGCAAGGATACAAGGGCTTTTTATGGGGCTTTTTATGGTGTAAGGCGTTTAAAAGTGAGATAATAAAAGAAAACAACTTAGTGTTTTCTTCACATTTATCTTTTCAAGAAGATTTAGAATTTATTCTTCATTATTTGGAATTCAGTAAAAACATTGTTCAGATAAATTCTACAGAATATATATATGTTGGTAATGGAGATGTTTCAAAATACAAAAATTACAGAAAGTTAGATGGGGCGATTTTGTGTATTGAACATATAAAAAAAATAATGAATCAGGAAGATGGGCTGTTGATAGAGTATTTTCAAAGATTAATGATTGAAGATATTTTCTTAGGCTATTGTCAGAATGATACACAAAAAAATCGAATATCAAACATTTTAAAGTTTAAGCATATTGTAGGGAATGAGTTACGATGGCAGAATTGTTCGGGCTGTTCTCGTAAATTGTTCTATTTGTTTTATTCATATTTGCCAATATCCTTTATGGATAAAGGATTAATGTTATTAAATAAGTTATATGTTATCAAAAATTAAACAATTGCTTTCTTTATTTGTATGGAATATAGGATTCCATAAATATGAGAAGGAGCTAGTAAACAAATATTATGATTCATCGTCTGAAAATAATAGTTTGTGCAAGCAAGGTATAATTGTAATGATTGATGGTCGTCAAATTCATGGTGGCTTTGCCGATAGAATTAGAGGTATTGCTACGATTTATCAATTTTGTAAGAACTTTAATGTCCCGTTTTCTGTTTATTATAATTATCCTTTTAAACTGGAAGACTTTCTTGAACCAGCATCTTTCAATTGGGTATGTAAAAAGACGGAATTAAGTTATAGTAAGAAGCAGGCAAAACCTGTGCTTTTAGAGGAATGGATGTTTCCACATAAGTATCATAAGCTTTATTTATTATTAAACGTTTTGTTTAGTAAAAAGAGACAGTTGCATGTATATACCAATTCTCATTTTTACTATGATAAGTTTAGCGAGCAATTCAATGAATTGTTTAAACCAACACTACGATTACAACAAAGCATAGAATGGAATCTTAAAAATATAGGTTCTGATTATGTAGCAATGGTTTTTCGGTTTCAGCAATTATTAGGCGATTTTAAGGAAGGTGATTTTAAAGTTTTATCCGAGATAGATCAGTCTAAGTTAATAGTAAAGTGTATAAAAGAGATCGAAAAAAAATGGAATGGTAAAGATAAAGTTCTTGTTACATCTGACAGTAGTAGATTCTTATCTGAGGTAAGCAAATTGTCTTTTGTTTATACAATTCCTGGACAAGTTGTTCACATTGATTATACTAAAGACGCTTCATTTGAAACATACATGAAATCATTCGTTGATTTTTATATGTTATCAAAAGCAAAAGAGGTTTATTTATTATTGACTGATGATATGTTTCAAAGTGGTTTTCCTAAAACTGCATCAAAAGTTCACAATCGTCCATTTAAAATTATAAAATTCTAATAATGAAAATAGTATTTTCTCATTGTACCCAATCATATCCAATAAATTTCTCTGCTTCCAATGTAAAAGTTGAGTATATTTCAAAGGGGTTAATGTTGAGGGAGGCTGATGTCGTAATAATAAATGATGTTTTTGGCGACAGGAAACTTCATAAAAACATGAAAGCCACTAAAAATAATATTACATATTATCTATTTCAAAGATCTGGAAAGAACGTGTTTAAAATTATGAAAAACATTCTTTCTTGTGTAAATATTTTATGTAGAGAATATCATAAAAACGACTTGAATATTTTGTTCGTTGGTGGTGTTTTCCCTGTTTTTATTCTTCAGATTTTAGTGGCCAAAATATTAGGGTATAAATGTGTCTTTTTGACTCAAGAGTGGTCGCTGTCCTTAAATAATAAGAGACTCATTGATAAAATTGGAGCTTATTGTAGTTGCTTTTTATATGGAAAAATAGTAGATGTAATATTGCCCATAAGTCATTTCTTGTATGATAAAAATTTGCATTTTAAAAAACCTATGTTATTAACTCCTATATTGGCTGATTTTAAGGATGATAACACAGATTACAAAAATCAGTATTACAATCATTTTGCATATTGTGCAGGAGCGACCTATTTTCGAGTTATAAAAATGATGTTAGGAGCATACAAATTATTTGTTGAAAATGGTGGCGAGCAGAAATTGATTTTAATAATTTCTGGTAGAGAGAAAGACATTAATGATATAAAAGAATATGTCAAGCAAATGGGATTGGAAAAAATGGTTATATTTAAACATCAGATTCCTTATGAAGAGTTGATGGATATTTATAAAAGTTCTTTAGGCTTGTTGATACCTTTAGATCCTGATTCTGTACAAGATAAAGCCCGTTTTTCTCAAAAAATAGCAGAATATCTTTCTGTAAAAAGACCTTTGATAACAAGTAATGTTGGGGAAATTCCTTTTTATTTTACTCCTTATAAGGATATTCTTGTTGCTGAATATAACGAAAAAGCATATTGTGATGCAATGTCTTTTTTAGCAAAAAATATTCAAAAGGCCGATGCTATAGGAAAAGAAGGTTTTTACACAGGAAGAAGAGAGTTTGATTACAGGGCTATGGGTGAAAAAATGTATAATTTCTTTATTAATCTTGATAAATAGGAAATATGATAGACTTATATGTGTGCTCTAAACCTTTACAATATTTTAATATAAAAAATATTGGAAGTGTTAAGTATGAATCATCTTATAAAATATTGGCCTTTGTTGGTAATTTTAATGATGCTGATAAATTCGTATCTAATGTTAGAAAATACGATGCCTTTTGGAATCAAGTCATATTCTTACATAATAGAAAAGAACGGGAAGAATATATAAAAAGTAAGAAAATCAACAATCTCTTTGTTGAAAATGATTCTTCTTGGAGAATGTTAAAGATTGTTCTAAGAGGAAACGTTAGACGCCTGTATGTCTTTGAGGAAGGTATTGGTACCTATAAGGATGTTTATTATCCAATACTCATGAAATTTTTACGAAAAATGGCAGGCATTGGTAATCATTATGGAGCAGCTTGGTTTTGTAAGAACGTTTTTTTATATGAGCCAGATTTTTTTAATAAAAGATTTCATTCTAATAGGGGCATCCCTTTCAAGTATACATTTATAGAGGGCCTTGAAAAGAATCAACAGCTTTTGTCGCACCTGTCAGAATCCTTGCCTAAAGCATTGTATGTGTCTAATAAGCGTATTCTTATTTATCTTACAAATTATGACATTAATGCTGATATAATTAGAAAGATGGAGAGTATAAAGGGGGAATATGATTTATTAATAGTCAAACCTCATCCTCATATCAAGAATCCCAAAGTTAAATCTAAAGATGTTGTTGTTCTGTATACAAACATGATGATAGAAATTGTCCTGTTTGATTTGATAAAAAGAAACAACAAAATTGAAGTTTGGCATTATGCATCTACTTCTGTGGTTCATTTCTTAAAATATATAAAACAGGTCAATTTATCGACAAGTATACCTATTTTCGATGAATATGTTAATTATGTATCTACTATAAAATAATTCAGCATGGATGTAGAAATTGAACGAAAAAAAATAGTTTACAATTATAGAATTGATTTAATTAAGGTTATTGCTTTATTTCTAGTCGTTTTATACCATTCTTCTTTTTTATATGATAATATAGGGGTAAAGACGTTGTCTTTATGTTCAGTTTGTGTTCCCTTGTTTTTTATAGTAAATGGCTATTTATGTATCACCCCCCCCCATTCAAGAAAATACAAACTATCTTATAAAATTGAAGAAAGTTCTTATCCTAATTGTCGTATGGAGTTTTATATTAGTATCTTCAATTATGTTAATTAAAGAAGAGGATCTGACCATTCCTATTGTTGTAAAACGAATGGTAAATAATGATTTGGGATATTGTAATTGGATTTGGTTTATGAATACTTTGTTTATTCTCTATATCTTCAAACCTGTTTTGCAGATAGCTTTAAATTATCCTAAAATATATTGGAGCTTTATCGCTATTGTATTTACTTTTGTTATAGTTTTCCCAACTTTAAGTTTTATATCTACAAAGATATTGAATAGTGTTTATGACATTTCTTATATAACGAGAAATATCAATCCTTTTTATGGGTGGCAAGCGTTTTCTCTTTTCTATTTTGGATTAGGTGTTGTCCTCAATCTTCATAGTAAAATAAAAATAAAATACCTATTTGTGGTGTTGCTACTATCGTTTGTAAGTTCATGTGTAATAAATTCTTTTGTAAGGAAGGATCTTGATATTGTGTGGATTAATTATAACACGATATGGACAGCGGCTCTCGCTTTTTCTTTGTGTTTTATAATACTAAAGATAGGCACGGTTAATAGTTTAATTCAGAAACTTATTCATATTATAGGTCGTAATACATTGGGTGGCTATTTACTAGAAGCAATCATTCTTTCGCTTTTCAGAAAGTATGAAATTACATGTCACAGCTTTTATAGCTTTATCTTGTGTGTTGTGATAGTTTTTGGACTTTCTGTATTTATCTCATTTTTATTCTCAAAAACACCTTCAGTTAGATACTTATTCAAAGTTTAACTATATGAGCATGGTAAAACGTGATATTTGTATAGATATTTTAAAATTCTTTGCCGTTCTTCTTATAACCAACTCTCACATGGAGTTGCTGTATGGCAAGTATAGCATGTTGGCAACTGGTGGGGCGATTGGGGATGTGTTGTTCTTCTTTTGCTCAGGATATACCTTGTTCTTGGGTAGGGAAAGAAGATTTGATAATTATTACAAGCGGCGCATCAACCGTATATACCCTACGGTTATAATGTGGGCGTTGTTGTCCTCTGCATTTTTTAATCGACACTCCGATATGAGCGACATAATTGTAAATGGTGGAGGATGGTTTGTAACATGCATCATGATTTATTATGTCATACTGCATCTTATTCGTAAGTTTGCTTTTAATCATCTTAAGATTGTATTAGGCATATCGTTGTTGGTCTCATTAGTGTGGTATCTTGTTATAGACAAACCTGTTGGTTATAATATGTATGGAGCCACTTATTTTAAGTGGTGCCATTATTTCTCATTCATGTTGCTTGGAGCGATTATGGGTGTGCATAAGTGCATTGGTAAGGTTTCTTTCTTTAAAGATTCTTTATTCTTGATAGGGTGTGTTGTCTTGTTTTATAGCATATTGCTTCTTGGCAGAAAGGTTCCTTTGATACATGAACTGCAGGTCGTTTCTTTGGCACCTCTCATGGGGGTAACGTTCTATTTTTATAAGATGTGCAATTCTGACCAGCTGAAAACTTTGTATCAGTCAAAATGGATTGGTCCTGTCATGAAGACTATCTCAGGATTGTGTTTAGAGGTGTATCTCGTTCAAAGTGTTCTATTTACAGACAGATTCAACAGCTGGTTCCCTTTCAATATTTTCATAATGTTTGTAGTCATCTTAATAGTTGCATACGTATTAAGATGTCTTGCAAGATGGTTCTCGCAAACATTTAGAGATAGTGATTATGAGTGGAAGGCAATATTTAAACTATACTAAATAAATTATTAGGATGTCCAGTTCTGTGTCCCTATTTTTAAGTATCAAAAAATAACCATCTAAATCATTGATAATCATTCGCTAAGTTGACTATAATCTTGTGCGAATCTACTTCTAGCCTTTTGATAGTTAATCTTGTCTTATATTTTACATTTAATTTACTGATTCTTAATGTCTTAAGTTGTTAAAACGTAATCAAAATCGAGAACATGGAACAGGACACCCACCTATTTATGTAGGTAAATATTGTCCTGCACATTATATATGATGAAGGAACCCATAAATTTGATATAAACAGCGAGAAAGATTTGACGGAATTCCTAAATGGTATGAACCAAAGATATTATACCACAGAGATTGATGGGGAGAAGAGGCTCGCTAATTCTATAACTGTAGTTGAAGATTAAATCCTATGAAACCAAGAGTTTTAGTTGTAGCCACGAGTAGAAAGACTCGTGGTGGTATTACTTCAGTAGTGAAAGCTCATGAGACTGGTGAGCAATGGAATAGATTTCATTGTCGGTGGATTCAGACGCATCGAGATGGTCCGGTATGGAGGAAATTGTGGTATCTTGTTACTGCACTTATTGAATATATGGTGTTGCTGCCGTGGTATGATATTGTGCATATCCATGTGGCAACAACGCAGTCGGCAAGGAGAAAGAAATTGTTTTTTGTGTTAGCTAAGTTGTTGCACAAGAAGACAATTTTGCATTTCCATCCTTCAAATGAAAAATTCCTTTATGAGCCTAACAATCAACAACTTTATCGTAATCTCTTTTCTCGTGCCGACTTGGTATTGGTGCTTTCCGAACAATGGCGCAGATGGATAAAGGATGCTTTGGTATTGACAGAGCATATAGAAGTGTTGTATAATCCTTGTCCTAATGTGGAGCAAAAGCCAGAGTTGAAGCAAAAGGAGATTTTGTTTGCTGGCACGGTGATCCCTCGCAAGGGCTATGCTGACTTGATTCGGGGCTTTGCCAAGATTACGACCAAGCATATAGATTGGAAGGTGGTGATTGCTGGCAATGGCGAAATAGATAAGGCTAAAGCTATTGCCAAAGAGTGTGGCATCGAGAAACAAGTGGAGTTTTTGGGTTGGGTGAGTGGCGAAGCAAAAGCCCTTGCATTTCAGCGTGCATCCATCTATTGTCTTGCCAGCGATGGTGAAGGATTCCCTATGGGGGTGCTGGATGCCTGGGCTTATGGTATTCCATGCGTGGTGACTCCTGTAGGTGGTTTGCCTGATATTGTGGTGGATGGCGAAAATGCTTTGGTATTCCCTGTAGGCGATATTGATGGGCTCGCAAGGCAATTGGAGCGAATGATTAGTGATGATGGGCTTCGTGATAAAATTGCCAAGTCATCCTTGAATTTGGCACATACGACTTTTAATGTTAAAAATATTAACAAGCAGTTGGGGAGAATATATTCAACAATAATGAATATTTGATATTTGGGTCTATTATGCAGAAAAATATTTTTCCTCAGATAAGAAATATAAAGATGATAGAGCCAGAAAATCCTTTCCATGACTTTGCTATCTCTGTTATACATATATTGCCCCAATGTAATCCTTTGTTGAAGAAGGGGCTGCGTCAGGAGTTTTATAAACTCAATGATAGATGCAGCATCAAGGGTGATCGTGTGGTATTGAACCGTGAGAATCCCATGCAGGATTTTTATGGCAAACGCATCAATGTTCAGGCGATAGTGGGTGTGAACGGTAGCGGCAAGTCCTCGCTGTTGGAAATCATCTATCGTATTATCAACAACCTGAGTTGTTTGCTCAGTCGTGGTAAACGACGCAAGGCTGCTGATAAACTCTATTACATAGAGGGACTTTTTGCTGAAATATATTATGTGATAGATGGAAGGTTGGCAAGAATCTCTTGCTTGGGCGACAAGGTGGTGTTTCATCTGATAGACGAGAATCCTGTGGTGCTTACGGCATTTGAAGGCGACAAGGTTTGTGAGGAGTACGTCTTGATGGAGCAATTCGTGGAATGGGCAAGAAACAATCTTTTCTATACCATTGTTACCAACTATAGCCTACAAGCCTTTAATGCCAATGACTATTTCTTGGAGGAATGCCATCATTTGAAGGCGGGAGAAGAGAAAGATGAATTTGGTGAGAATATCTGGATAAACAGTTTGTTTCACAAGAATGACGGATATATGACTCCTATTGTGTTGAACCCCTATCGTGACAATGGGGTAATAGACATGAACAGGGAGCATCGCTTGACAATATATCGCCTATCGGAAATCATGATTTATGCGGAAAGGCATCGTCGGGATTTTATGGAGGGATATAGGTTGCATACGATTAGCTATCGCTTTGACAGTAGTTCCTTGGATAAGAAATTCATAGAGGAAAATCATGTTGCCGCAGATAAGTATAGAAATTATAAAGTTGGTGATAACCAACGGAATGATTTTGGCACCTTGATTTTGCAAGGGTATGGCAAAGCTGGTCAACTTGATTTCAACGACATGGTGTATCGAACGGCAGGCATGTATCTTATCTACAAAACGCTTTCCATAGCCAGCAAATATCCAGCTTATGAAGAGTTTGCAGAAATTGGCGACTTGTCATGTTTTCAAAGGAATGTTGATGCAGGCTTACAAGAACAGATAACAAAACTTGTAAAGAACATTTTGAAAGACAAGTCGCATATCACGCTTAAGATACGGCAAACCTTACATTTTGTAGAAGCCTTGCTTGATGGAAACTTGCAGCCTAAAGATTTGTTGAATAGTAGATTTCCGTATGACTGGTATATAGAAAGGGTGGCTCCTGACAAAGAACTGCGGAGCATGAGGGATATACAGGAATATCTTCCACCATCCTTCTTTACGACAGAAATAGAAGTGGATAGGTTTGTGGACGGTAAACGTATGAATGAAGAGCCAATCCCGATAGAACGCCTTAGTTCAGGTGAACGCCAATACCTTTATATGTTCAGTACTTATATCTATCATATCCTCAATTTGCTGAGCATTCAAGAATCTCATCGGGTAAAATACAGAAGAATCAATCTTGTGCTGGATGAGGTGGAGATTTGCTTTCATCCCGAGTATCAACGGAAATTTGTCAATGAACTGTTGGGATATATCAAGAGACTGTACATGAATAGAAATGCCTCTTTCAACATTATCATAGCTACCCATTCTCCTTTCATCTTGTCGGATATTCCGCAATGCAACATCCTTTATTTGGAGGATGGGCGTGTGCCTGACACAAGCGAGTTTAAGAATCCATTTGCAGCCAATATCTGTGACATTCTTTACCAAAGTTTCTTCTTGAAGAATGGTTTTGTTGGTGAATATGCCCGACGAAAAATCAATGGCATCATCAAGAGATTATCGCCCAAAGGATACTTTACAGAGAAATGGGAGGAACAGTTTGGATTGTTGATGGGAATGATAGGAGACCCATTCTTGAAGATGCAGTTGCATCAATTATATGAAGACAGGTGGAATAGACATGCGAAAAATAGAGATTGACGATGCTGTCCGTAGCTTTGCCTGTGATTACAAAGCCAAGGTGGAGCAACAAATGCCTGATGTCACTGCTAAGTTGAAAGAATTGGCAAAGTTTGTTGCGGACAATAATCCTTGGACAGACAAGGAAGCTATCACGGACTATATGGGTATGATGATAGCAGACTATACCGATTTGCTCACATTGGAGCCAAAAGATTGGCAGACTTACATCCGTAAATATAATAAGGTGTTGGTGCGTGAGCCTAATATGCTGACTACAGAGGTGAATTATCGGCTAAAGGCTAAGGGTGACTTTTATAAGGGTAAATTTTATGAGCGAATATTAGCGTGTCTTAGATATGAAGATGCTCGACTGATATTAGGTCCTATCCATCAAACGATGGGATTGAAGACTTGTGTGTACTGCAATGTAAATCCTACCATTGCTATGGAAGGTGATGTAATGTATCAGATGGATCATTTTATGCCACAAAGCAAATATCCATTCCTTGGTACTTGCTTTTACAATTTGCAGCCCAGTTGTGGAATATGCAATGGGCATAAGGGAACAAAACCTTGTGAATTCGGGCTATATGTAAATGTAGAGCAACGTAAGGAATTGAATCCTTTCCGATTTATGTCAATCATATCACAAGTGCCCATGAAAGAAAATGGCGAATGTATGGACATTCAACTGAGGTCTAAAAATAAGACCGTAACGGAGATATGTAAGAAACATGACAAGATGTTTCATATTCATACCATGTACTCAGCTTATAAAAGCAAGGTTTCTGATTTGTATGATAAGTGCTATCAACTGAACGAATCTGCGGTAAACGCTATGGCTGCTGCTTTTAGAATACCTCCAACGAAAGAGAGTGTTCTTTCTTTTATTTCAGGAAATTTTAGCTCGGATGAAACAAAGATACATCAAGAGCCTTTTACAAAATTACAACAAGATACCATTCTGCAAATGAAAGAAGGTGGATTGTTGCCAAAATGATAAGTTTATGCTTAAAATCTTAATCAATGCTTACGCTTGCTCACCGGGAATGGGCAGTGAGCCTGGAATGGCGTGGAACTGGGTGAGCAATCTTGCCAAGTTCTGTGAGTTGTATATTATTACCGAAGGGGAGTTTCGGGATAAGATAGAGGAGGTGGTGTCTACGCTGGAGCATGGCAAGAACATGCACTTCTATTACAACCCTGTGACGGAGGAGATACGCAAAATGTGCTGGAACCAGGGTGACTGGCGATTTTATAAGTATTATCGCGAGTGGCAATGGAAGACATATCTCATGGCGATAGACATTTGTTCGAAGGATAAGATTGATATCCTGCATCAGCTGAATATGATAGGATTCCGTGAGCCGGGCTATCTCTGGAAACTGTCGCAGGAGGATGGGGTGCCGTTTGTATGGGGCCCAGTGGATGCCAAGGACAAGTTTCCAGTAGAATATCTGGATGGTGTGAGCCTCAAAACAAAGTTGTTTATACATTTAAAGAACTTCTTAACGTGTCTTCAGCTAAGATATTCAAGGCGTGTGCTTAAAGCTGCCAATCAGGCTTCTGTCGTTTTTTCTGCCTCGTCCAACTCTCAACATTCTTTCAAGAAATACATGGGTATAGATTCCCCCTTACTTAACGAAACGGGTTGCTATGTGCAGAACCATCCTATTGCAGATAAATCTCAAAAGGAAGTTTTTGATGTTCTTTGGGTAGGCAAGTTGGATTTCCGCAAACAATTGCTGTTGGCATTATGGACTATTGCAACTGTTGGAAGTCATAAGGTCAGACTGCATATTGTTGGTGGTGGCGACTCGACATATTATCAACAAAAGGCAATAGACTTAGGCATTGCTGATTGGTGCGTCTGGCATGGTGCCGTAAGCCATGAAGAGGTACAAAAGCTTATGCAAAAGTCAGACGTCTTTTTCTTTACAAGCGTAGCAGAAGGAACACCACATGTTGTGTTAGAAGCTATCGGTAACAACCTCCCAGTTGTTTGTTTTGACACTTGCGGTCAAGGTGACGCAGTAAATGAAAATGTAGGACGTAAGATAGAATTATCCATTCCTATGCAGTCCGTCCATGAATTCGCAAAGGTTCTTAAAGAACTTGAGCGCAATAGAAACCTCTTGAAGCAGATGTCGGAGAATTGCAGGCAGAGACAACTGGAATTGTCTTGGGCGGAGAAAGCTAAGACCATGGTGGAATGGTATGAGAAAATCCTTAGAAAATAACAAGATGTTTAGACTTAAAGATTTAAATATACTTGGCAGTAAGGCGGAGCTCGCCTCGCTGCCAGAGGGCAAATTGCTCATTAATACGATTAATGCCCATTCGTATAATACAGCTCGTAAGGACAAACTGTTTGCTGAGGCGTTAATGAATGGCAACGCTCTTATTCCTGACGGGGTGAGCATCGTGAAGGCTTGCCGATGGATTAAGGCAAAGAGCCAACCAAAGGAAAGAATAGCCGGATGGGATTTGTTCTCTTTCGAAATGGATAAGCTCGAAAGAGAAAGTGTTAAATGTGAAATGTTGAAAAAAACGGTAATGTTTATGGGCAGTTCGCAACGTGTTCTTGACTTGATTGTGAAGCGGGCGGCTGAGGTTTATCCTCATCTGAAGGTGGTGACTTACTCGCCTCCTTATAAGCCGGAGTTCTCGGATGAGGACAATAAAGCTATCATTGAGGCTATCAATGCTGCTGATCCTGACTTGCTCTGGATTGGCATGACGGCACCGAAGCAGGAGAAGTGGACTTACTCGCATTGGGAAGAGTTGGATATTCATTGCCATGTTGGAACAATCGGTGCTGTGTTTGATTTCTTCGCCGGTACTGTTGAGCGTGCTCCTATGTGGTGGCAGCGTCATGGATTGGAATGGCTGTATCGTTTATTGAAGGAACCGAAGCGTATGTGGAGACGATATATTATTGGCAATGCGCTGTTCCTTTGGAATATGCTGAAAGAGAAATGTTGAATGTTGAATTGAAAGGTAGCGTGACTGATATTTACTTCCGCTTTATTCAATTTTCCTTGGGCATTTACGAGGGCAAGGAGTTTCTTGATGATTCTGCTCTAAAAGACCTTGATTGGAATTCGTTCTATGAATTTGCAAAGAAGCAGACACTTGTCGGAGTAGTCTTTGATGGCATCCAGAAACTACTTAAGGATGCTGCACCGAATTTGGAATTGCTGATGCGTTGGTTTGGAATTAACCAGAAAATCATGCAACATAACAATGTTCTGAATGAGGCTACGGTAGCTATATATAATAAGGTGAAAGATTCGGGATATAGCTGCTGTATTTTGAAGGGGCAGGGCAATGCGGTGATGTATCCTAATCCGTTGATAAGAATACCTGGTGATGTGGATGTATGGGTGAATGCTGGGCGTGATGAGATTCGTTCTCTTGCCCACTCGCTTGCTGAAAACGCCAATGGACATGTAGATGATGAGAGTCTCAACCATATAGGTCTTACTGTCAACGGCATTACCGTGGAGCTACATTCTACTCCAGGCTTTATGGCAAACTTCGTGTATAATCGGAGATTGCAAAGATGGTTGAAGCAGAATGTTGATGAGCAATGTAACAACATGGTGGCATTGCCTAATGATGCAGGTTTTGTAGCTGTTCCAACACATTCCTTCAATATCGTGTATCAGCTTTATCATCTCTACCATCATTATTTCTATGAGGGTGTAGGATTGAGACAAGTAGTGGATTACTACTTTGTCTTAGTGAAGAGTGAAGAACGAAGAGTGAAGAATTCTATAGCCTTAGAACGTGAGTTAAAGTGTCTTGGATTGTGGAAATTTGTAGGGGCAATGATGTATGTGTTACATAAGGTCATGGGAATGCCAAAAGATAAGATGATTGCACCTATGGATGCAAAGAGAGGGCAAATGCTTCTTGATGACATCTTGAATGGAGGCAATTTTGGACATTATGACAAACATCACGTTTTGGGGCATAACCTCCTTCGCCTATATCGTGACGCTCGTCTTTTGAGATATTATCCTGCCGAGGCATTGAGTGAACCGATATTCAGAGTTTGGCACTTTTTATGGAGATTGAAATGCCAGAAGTAATAAAAGGAACGCATCTTCCTTCTTTATAATATACTATTCGAGGATAAAGTTTGGTAGTACGAATCTAAAAAATATTACCTTATGGGATTGCAAGAGATGGGTGGATGGGAGGATTGCCATAAGGACACCACAAATCGGGTGGACTAATTTTATTATTAAATTTTTATTTCTTAAACAAATGAAACATTTAAAAATTAATTAGGTCGGGCATTAGCTTGCCCGACTTCGCAAAAAGTTGTGTAGGCAGAGTTTTGAAGAGTCTGCCAAGTGTATAATCGCAATTTTGGATTTATCAAGTATTGCTATCAAGTTGTACTTCGGAGTTCCAATTGATTATGTTGACGTGTTCAACGCGAGTCAAGATGTTATGTCGATTGTGTAGTACATCAAACAGGTGATTCAAACTCATGTTTGACACCGGGGAGGCGGTTCGCCGCCTCCTTTATTATATGACTATAATTAGTATTCATTATGAATAATTCTATAGAACAATCTAAAATAACGGAAAGGACTGAACAGATAAACAAGTTTGCATCATTGGTTGATTTGTTTAATAAGAATGCCATTAATAGAGAGACTTTCATGGCAGAATTATCAAAGATTGAACAAATCGAATGGTCAAAAGAAAACTTGTTCAATCAGTTGATAGGATATTGTGTTCTTGGTGATGCTTATGGAATTTTGAAAACCCGAGAGTTGGATTTCAGTAAAACGTACTATAGCAACGAATATGTCTATAAGGAAGTAAGCTACTACCATAATGTACAATATTTGATTACTCGTGTAAAAAGAGAAGAATGGGCTGCATTGTATCTTTCTGCTTTCAGAACATCATGCCGTGCTTATTTGTGCTTGGCTAATGCTTATGATCATCTAGGAAGGTTCTGTGAAGCTCAACAATACTTTAGAATGGCCATGTTGGATACTTGCAATACACAGGAAGTGGAGAGAAATCAAGGTTTTGCTTATGCTAATATGCATGCTTTTTGGACAGAGGAAGAACCTTTCGTTGTAAGAAAAGCTCAGCAGATAATAAGAAAATACCAACAGTTTTATGATAGTCTTTCACCTCATTTCAGACAGATTTGTTCATGGCCCTCTCCTTCTTTTGATGCACCATTAATTGATTATGATAATATCCAAGATGGTGAATACGAAAAATGGATATGTCAACATTATCTGAGAATCAATCGCTATAATGATGTTGAGCCTGATTCTATGCTGTCATTATATGATAATGTGAAACTTCCAGACATAGTTGACACTCCAGAGAAAAAAGCTCTTTATAAAAGCTGCTTTGAAGAAATTAAAGGTAGTTTCATCAGCACACGGAAAATGCTGTATACAATTATAGATAATGATGAGAATGGCATGAATATGGAGATGCTAAAAATGGCTTATAAGAATTTCTATTCTACATTCGATAAAATTGCCATGTTCTTATCAAATTACATTGATATTAGGCTAAAATCCTATGAGATAGACTTTGCCAAGATATGGAATTGCAAGAATGGAGACATACGGTCGGAAATTTTGGCGTATTCACAGAACATGCCATTATTGGGATTATATAACATTAAGTTGGATGTTTATGGAATGAAAACGGATTGGTATGTTGTTGATGAACAAACAAAGGACTTGAAAATGCTGCGCAATTATATGGAGCATAAGTCAATAATTATTAAGGATGAGCCTATGTCTCGTACAGAATATCAGCTGACCATATCGAAAAAAGAATTGGAACTCAATACGATTAGGTTGGCGCGACTTGTTAGATGTGCTATTATATACTTGTGCAACTTTGTTTTGCATGCGGAATATGACAAACATCACCCATAAAAGATATTGACATGATAAATATAGAACGCCCTTGGATGAATCCAATTTCTATGGTGGATGGTAATGAAGTAATGGCTTCTCGTGGATTCAAATTGATAGGTATAAAGTTGTATTCTCCCAATAATGAGAATGCTATTTACCATGCCAAAATGATGCAAAAGTCCCTGTATGGTCGTGAAGATTGGCTGTATATCAATGATGGCTTTTCTATATCAGGCGATGTTGAGAATGGTTTTAATGTGGCAATTCAAGAGGATGCTTTTGATTCTGAATTCCTGCTATACTCACCAGAGCATGGAGTAAAAGTTAGTATAAGCGCCATTGTTGGTCAAAATGGTACAGGCAAAAGTACCATCATAGACATGATTTTGAGGACTCTCAACAATCTTTCTGCTGCTATTTTGGGTGAAACATTCAATTATTCGAGTGCTCAGCATCTTCATTACATAGAACATGTGTATGCTTCGGTTGCCGTCTATTTGGATCATGAGGTAAAAATACTTACCGTAAAAGGTAGAAATGTCAGTATATCAACTATAGATGAGAATAATCATTGTGACACTGCCAAAATACTTAAAGAGCCGTTTGATGGTGAAGTTGATGAACCACTGAAATACCAAAAAGGCAAACATGCTTATCTAAGTGAATGGTTTTATACCATTGTAAGCAATTATTCTCTCTATGCTTATAATTATCGAGATTATGATAGTGAAAGAACATCTGTGGCAAAACTGAAAAGGTTGTATGGCGATTTAGAACATTTGAAGAAAGAGGATTGTTTTTGGCTCAAAGGGGTGTTTCACAAGAATGATGGCTATCAAACTCCTGTTGTAGTTCATCCCATGCGTGAAGAAGGCTATATCAATGCCAGCAAGGAAAATATGCTCGGAAAGAATAATCTTGTAAATCTTGCGTTTTATGAGGTCTTGGAAACGGATGTAGAAGGAAAGACTATTCATGAGTTTCCTTTGCGAATTATCAATAATACATATGAGGTTGTAGGATTCACGTTTAAATATAAGGACGAAAATGAATATGAGGGATTCGAAGAACTGTATTTAGGAAAACTTCTCTCTGCAAATAAGAATAAAGGCGAGAAGGAATACCTGAAACAAAGATTTGTTTCTATGATAAATCCAATTTGTAAGTTTTGGGCAAAACAGATGCGGCTCATTCTTAATGAAAATGTAGAATCTTTACCTAATTTTAAACGACAAGCATGGGAATATGTGGCATACAAGACATTGAAGATTATTCAAACGTATAAACCTTACGAAAGAGATTGGAAATGGTTGATTGGTAACTGTTATCAAGAGAATCAAATAGAACGTTACATCCATGATTTACTTGACGACCAAACTCATAGAACCAAGAAACTACGGCAACAATTAGCATTCTTAGTATTTCTTGGCACAGAAGGATATTATGCTATTCAAGCAGATGTCGTTTTAGCCAACGACATAGATGTGTTCATAAAGGAAAATGAAGGAAAGTTCTTTTACGAAAGTGAAAAGAAACATAATAAACCAACTACGGATTTCAAATTTCAAAAGGAAGATTTGTTGCCTCCACCTATCGCAGATGTTACATTGATGATTGTAAAACGTGAAGACAAGAAGACGTTTGAGAGCAACCCAAAATCTGTTGGGTTGATACCATTTACAGGATTAAGTTCTGGGGAAAGACAAATCGCCTATACATTAGGAAACGTGTTGTATCATCTTATCAACTTAAATTCAACACTACACGATGTTTCTATAGAAAAAGAACATTTGTCATTTCTAAAATATCACCATGTATGCATGCTCATGGATGAAGTCGAACTATATTATCATCCTGATTTGCAACGTAAGTTTGTAAAATTATTATTGGATTCAATAACTTCGATGCCACTTGATAATATTTATAACATTAATATAACATTAGTTACTCATTCACCATTTGTGCTGAGTGATATACCACAAAGCAACATCCTATGTCTGCAAAAAGGAGAAAGTGAAAGCCGACAAGGACAAACGTTTGGAGCAAATATTGTTGACTTGCTGAACGAATCTTTTTTCTTGCAAGGCACTATAGGTGATATAGCACAATCATGTATCAATGAAGTTGTTGAGTTTTATTTCATGCATAGAAGATATCAAGAATCACTAAGAGAAAACGAAAACAAACAAGGGTGGCACATAAATATGGGACTGGCTAAAAAGTTCGAAGAATGGAGATCCAAATTCGATTATGTTACCAGTATCATCGGTGAAGAGTATCTTCAGAAGGAGCTTAGGGAAATGTTTGATGAGTTAGTGGATTTTTATGACAACAAAGAATGAAGCCAATTGAATATCCGTCCAAAGGGAGTAAAGAATTTGCAGTTTTAGTCAATGACTATATGGGCATTTTCGCCACTGATTTAGCAGATAAAGTTACGAAACGGGGAAGAAAAAGACTCGGACTTGAATCAAAATGGAAGAATTGGAAACGCAAATACGGATGCATCAGAGCATTGAATAATTCAGTTGCAGACTTATTGACTATGGATTTCGAAGATTTGGCATTATTCTATGAGGCATTTCTTCGAGTTTGTTCCAAAAAGATATTTACATCTAAAAGTTTACATGACTTACAGGATATTTTCAAATATACGAACAAATATGATTCCAAAATTTCTGCATTTTTCAAGAGGCATGCTGATGAACTAAAGATTTATACATGCCATTATTGTGATATGGCTTATATCAATGTATATACAGAAAATGGTAAAAGTGTAGCCAAAAGCCAATTTGATATAGACCATTTTTTGCCAAAAGGAAAATGTCCACCTGTAGCACTTTCATTATTCAATTTCGTTCCTTCATGTCCAGTTTGTAACGAGCGGATAAAACGTGAAGGCTTACCAAATGTGAATCTAAATGATTTGAAATTTCTTAGTCCTTCGTCTTTTGCTTTTGATCTTCACAAAAGGATAAAAGTAAAATTAGGACACTTAACGAGCCCACGCAAGGATTTCATTTACTTTGTTGCAAAATACCCTTATGACAGATATGTTGATTTTTTCCACTTACAAGAACGATATGATTATCACAAAATTGAAGCATTGCGATTGGAGAAACTTAAAAAGAACTATTCAAGGAGTCAGATTGCACAGATTGCTAAATGCCTACATCGGCCTGAAAAGGAAGTGAAAGAGGATATTTTCAATCAAAGATATATGCAGAATAACCATCGTTGTTTTGCTAAATTTACTATTGATATTTTGAATAGATAAGAATTATGGAACCCAACAATACCCAACACAAATCCTTTCTCTGGCATCTTGACATTGAACCATTTACATGGCACACTTTCTATGGTGAGCAATGTCAATCATTCGTTACCGAAGAGAACAAGGAGGCATGGAAACGCTATCTGACGAAAATCATCAAGAAGCATCTGAAGGAAGAGGTGATGAATACACCTGAGTTCAGAGATATTGAACTCCAGATAAGGGAAGAAAAGCTGTTGCGCATAAAATGGGACGAGAAGAGAAAACGGTCCATGGAGAAGCAACGGTATCGTGCCAAGATGGAGCGACCGAGAATCAACTATATACCGAAAGGACTAATGGTGGACTATGAAGATGAATACTCCAAATATCTGATACAGGAAGTAAGCTTTGAGCCAAGAGACAATGATGACTTCACAGCTCTGCTACGTCTGCTGGAACGATGGCACAAGAAATCTATTCCGCAGATATTAGCCAAGAACAGACCTGATGCAGCGTATGCCATCGCTATGGCGCTGTGCAAACATATACCACTGCTCATCAACCGTGATGACATACAAGAACTGGTAGGCGAATACAAAAGACGTATCGGGAAACTTGTTTTTGATAGTTATTACGCCTTGGTTGAGACTGTCAAGGTATGGAACAATGAGGAGAAGCGGCAGGATGTTTGTCGATTTATCGCTGAGAATGCAGGACAATACCAACATTATCGAGGGATGAAGAAAAGGGTGATGGGCTTGATGCCAGAGATGCCTTTTGATGGTGAACCTGTGACAGTGGTTCGTGAGCCGAATGACTTCGAGATATAGAGCAATCGTTTATCAACAACACAAACTTCACTAACAATGAAACAGAACATGAAGAGAAAAGCACCTATACTTTTACCTGTGTTCACAACCAGTGTGCCTTTGGATTTTCCGCCAGAAGGCACGTTTGCGTTCAACAAGAAGACCCATAAGCAGTTGGAGGTGACGGTGAGAATCAACGAGCACCAGTACTTCAACATGAACTTCCTGAACCATGATGGATATATCATGGCGTGCTGCAGATGGGCGCATGTGCTGAACTTTGCAGAGAACGGTCATGACCGCTATGAGCATATCATCAAAAAATATTTCCGGAAGAAATATCCTGTCATCAGCAGTCTGTATGGACAACATACAGATACGGCTGAGGACATCCACATCTCCACCATCGGCTTTGAAGGCAATCCAAAGGAATGGTATATCTCCATGCGCATCTATGGAGAAAAGTTTGATGACCTGCTGCATGGCAATCTGCTAATGAACGTGGCGTTTGCCTCTGCCGTGGGTAATCTGTGCATGGCAAGCGTGGACGTGTTCAAGGAAATCATGAAGAGTGATGCCAAGCAGCCGAAGATATTGCTGAAGGAGTTGACTGGTATCGACGAGATATACAAGGACTTTGACTTCGGCAATTATCTGGATGCCAGGAATCCTGAGACAGGCGAGATTATATCGGCAGCGAGAGAAGACGGTAAGGCTTCGGGAGTGGAACTGCCTGAGGAAATAGAAATGCCACAGAATATGGAGATGTACCCTGTCAGTACCTATTTCTTATTCTTCACGGAAACGCTGAAAGACATGGACTTTGTCATATTCTGTAATGCTTTATATTTTGAAATCTATGGCATGATGAGGACGTTGAAGGAATATGGATTCTTTACTGAAGAAAAGATGGAAGAACTGGAGAAAACCGTTTCTATCTTGGGTGATAAGGTGATAGCAGGAGAAGATGCCGGTACTGAGCGACTGCGGATTACATCAACTGTATATCTGATAACGTCGAAGATGCGTACACCATTGTTGGAAGAGAAATACCATGTCAAGGAGACTGAAGAAGGTAAGTTTGCCTTGGAACTGGATGGGTATATCAAGAAACTGATATGGAGGAAATGGGATACCACCTATCTTGAAGATCGAATGAAACAAGAGGATGAGGTCACGGCAAAGGTGGAGGCAGACCAAGCTCTTGTCAAGAAAAAGAGTGCTGAATGGAAAGCCATCATGGAAGGAATGTCGTTCAATGCCTTTCTGTTGTTCCACAGCAAGATGAATGAACTGATGAAGACCAAGAAGGCAACACTCGTCAAGTATGGTTTCCTGGCATCCGAGATGCTGGATAACCATAAGCGCTATTGGGCAAGTTCCTACTATTGGCACAACAAGAAATATGATGAATATGAATATACGACGTTCAGAAAACAGACTGAAATCATCGTAACCATCTTCTATGAAGGTATTCTGAGAGGAACACAGTATGGCAATCATCCTAGAACGAAATATGCCTTGAAGATTCATAGCATCATCGAGGAATTGATGAATAAAGACTGGAGTAAAGTCAACAATAACATTAAATGATAAGGAATTAATAATGAAAATACGTACAGATTTTGTTACAAATAGTAGTTCTGTAAGCTATATAGTGACAATGAATTTAAATATAGTGAATTGTTTTTTGGATAACTTCAGAGAATTTAAAAACATGAAAGGTACCATTCGCATCGCAGAAGCATTGAAGAATTATCTTTTAGAAAACGGAACGGTAAGTTATCTTCACGAGCATGAGATTTATTCTTGCTTAATGCAGTTTAATACCGATGATGGAAGTTCTATTTCAAAAGAAACTTTGGAAATGAATGGTGACAATACAGATCCTTTGAAGATGAACGAGGCTGATCTTTTTGCCTATATAAAAGGAGAACTTATACTTAATAGGAAGATAAGTGATTTATTGAATGGCTTTGGAGCAACTCAAGTAGAACAGTATTAATTATGTTAGAAAGACATATTGCTGACTATCATTTTATAGCAGACCCGACAACAGGTATGACGATGCGATGGGGAACTACAATAAAGGATAATCCGACATGGGCCCCTGTACCAGAATTGGCAGATATATCTATATCCAATCATTGTTCAAAGGGGTGTTCGTTTTGTTATAAAGATAGTTGCATTAATAATGAATTTCTTAGTGTAGAGGATTATTGCCGCATATTAGACTCTATGAATCATCCTCAATATGGCAATGTTTTTCAAGTTGCCTTAGGTGGTGGGGAACCACTTGAACATCCAAATTTCCTAGAAATTATAGTGGAAACTTGTCGACGCTCAATAGTTCCCAACTTTACGACCAATGGAATGCAATTAACTCCTAAGATTTGCGGTAGCTTATCTGGGAAAATAGGCGCTGTGGCTTTGTCTGTAAGCACTATGGCTGATTTAGAAAAGAAGAAACTTGCTCTTCTAATAGATGCAGGAATCAAGACAAATATCCATTATGTATTGTCTAAGAATAATTTAGAAGAAGCGTGTAAGATTCTGCGAGGATGTTATAATGAGCTGCTAAATGGTATAAATGCCATTATTTTTTTGACTTATAAACCTGCCGGTAGAGCAAATGCAAAAGATGTTATTCAAGATAGCAAGTCTTTTCGTGCGTTCTTGTCTCTTGTTGACGAAACGTCAATTGCCAGACCTCGTTTTGGCTTTGATGCTTGCTTTGTACCAATGTTGTTAAAATTTTCGCATATAAATCCTTCATTTATCGATACATGTGAAGGTGCTTTCTTTTCAGTTTACATAGACCACAAAATGAATGTATCTCCATGTTCCTTCAGTGCAGGAAAGGATTCGTATAGCTTGAAAGATTTTGCTTTCTATGATATTTGGAACCATAAGTTTAACTCCTATCGGACAAAGTGCAAATCTACCTGCACAGTGGATTGTATGCATAAAAGTTTATGTCATGGGAACTGTCCCTATTACCCACAAATAACGATTTGTCATGAGTGAAATTATAAATTGGGCTCTTTTGAAAAACCATGGAGATGAGAGATTGGAGTTTGAGCACTTTTGTTTCCATGTTGCTTCTTGTATGTTTGAAGATTATGGAAAAATTGAGTATTTCTATAATACACCAGGTTCAGAGTTTTATATTGAACTAAAAAAGCCCTTAACTTTCGGAGGTAAAACCTATAATCAAGGTGATGTCTTAGGATGGCAAGCCAAGTATTGGAGAGGAGCAAAAGATGATAGCAATTCTCCTTTGGATGCAGATCACAAAAAAGAACTTCGAAAGGGTTTTGAAGTATCAATGTCATATCGTCCCAATTTGAAATTATGGATAGTTTGTACACCAGGCAGTTTTGTCCAAAAAGAGTGGGATAAATTGGTTGCCGATTTGAGAATAATCAATTGTTCTTGTGATTTTGCAAGCTGGCATAGAGAGATATTTGAGGACTTTTACTTAAAGAATTCATCCCTATTTAATGGAATTTTCAAATACTATTTTGGCGAGAAGTTTATTGGACTAAATAAACTCTTTGAAATTTCACGCACTACGTTGGAAGTTCTCAAACGTAAATATGATGTGGAACTTCATACGGCTAGTGATTTTGAAAGTTCCCTGTTAAGTGTTGTTGACGAGAATGTTGCCAGTCAAAAAATCAATGGTTTTATTTCCCGACTGAAAAAGCATGCTGATAATGATAGGAAGATGCCTATTTTAAATACTTATGATTGGGGATACAGTAAATTATCAAACCGATTTATTAATTATTACCAAGAAGATTTTGAACTTCGTTATCGGCTAATAGATAAGATATACTCCCTATATTATAATAGGGACAACATTGTATCTAAAGCAGAAGAGTTACTTTCTCTGATAGATGATTATTGGAATAACAGACAAATTCGTGTTCAAATAGTTAATGAAGAATTCCAACAAATATATTCTCAGGAACGTGACGAATATGGAGGATTGAATGACTATCTGACAGAATTGGCACGAAGAGCGAGAGCTTTAGAGAGCGTTTTGACTAAAGATGACGATTTCTCTAAAGAAAACCTGTATTCTTTCCTCCTATTGTTAAGTAGAAAATATTTTCAGGTTTTTGCAAAACCAGGGTATGGAAAGACTCATTTAGCGTGTTCTCTGACAGATAATATGCTGAAAAGAAATAAGCCAGTCTTGTTTTTCATGGGAAGCTCTTTCCGAAATTGTTATAGTTTCCAATCTCTCGTATTAGAAAGATTAGGCCTTAATGGTAGTATGTCATTTTCCGATATGCTCGACTGTTTGGATTTCTTGGCCAAAGTTCATCATTGTAAGTTGCCTATTATAATTGATGGTTTAAATGAAACTGCGCCAAACGAAGAAATATGGAAGGAAGAGCTACCTGCATTAAAAGTTCTGTTGGATAAGCATTCTCACTTGCTTCTTGTGACAACGTGCCGTGATAAGACCGATTACTTACAAGCTATATATGGGGTGGATAATTATACAGAGGTAGATAACCATATATTACTAAATGGGTTGGTAAAGGAGGATTTGGAAGTAACCGTGGATAAATATTTCAGTAAATATGAAATACGAAATGCTACAGTTGAAGATTTTGGAGCTTTTGAAAATCCATTGTTGCTTAAAATCTTCTGTATTACGAACAGAAACAGAAGTAATATCGTAGTCAACAACTATTCTTTAGTTTCGTGTATGGATGATTATAGTAATCAACTATTATCAAATATATCCATGCATAAAGGTAAAATAGACAAACTGGCAAAGCATAAATTAGAAAAAAATCTCCATAGGGCATCTTTTTTTCTTTTTGAAAACGATACTCGCTATTTGGATTTTTATAATCAATTTGCAAAAATATTTGATGACAAAGTCTACGATCTAATAAACGAAGGTTTGTGCTTTACTATTGAAAAAAACAATGGTGAAGAACAAGTACAGTACACTTATGATATGGTTGCAGGTTTTCACATAGCAAAAAGTTTACTGCATAGGTGTGGTGAGGAGGAAGAATTCAAGTCGTTTATTGATAGTAATAAAGGTAAGTTATTTGGAGATAAACGTCATACATTGGCAGAAGATATAATAAAAAGTCTTTTCTACCTAGTACCTATACATTATAACAAAGAATGGTTCGAAATTATGCCAAATCCAGAGGTTATAAATGCTGCTATAGATAATTTGGATATATTTCTCACTTCTGATAATGGACGAAAATCGTTTGTCACAATTTTAACAGAAACAGAGTGTACGACAAAAATAATAGAACATCTATTTAATGCTTTGTATGAAAAGGTATCTACTTATAATATAGGTTATATTTCTTCATTTCTTCCATTTTTTACGAAACAGAGTGGAAGCATATTGGACCAATATTGGAACAGCAAGTATGCAACTTATGATGTTATGCAAGAAGCATATTCCATATTGCATGACAGATATGTTTCAAATAAATTCAAAAATGCTGATTTGCTGGCATTTGCATTGCTTATGTGCGGCATCACTGATATGGAATATAGAGAGAATTTTTGCAAACAAGCATTTTTGATAATAAAGAAGAATAATGATGAAGGTTTGCGCATTTGCTCATTATTGCTAAATACAAGTGACCCATTTGTCCGTGAGGCTGTTATATCTGTTATTGCAGGCTTAGGGCTGCACTCAAAAGATTGGAAAACATTAAAGAAGTGTATCGACATATTGGAAAAATATTTACAGAATCATACCACAACCAATGTTGTACTATTGGATGATTTGGAGACGCTTTATAGCTATGCTGAAGTAACTTTCCGTCAACTGCACAATAGAGAATTGCTCTATAAGTACGCAGATATGAAATGGTCAGATAAAATAGAAAAAAAGTGGGCGTTGTTTTCTGTTTTTGATTATGATTACGACAAATTTTATATAAGACCACTCTTTATACCAGATTATTGCCATAAGACATATTATACTTCTAGCCAGATTTATGGTATGTTGCAAAATATGGCAGAGTGTTTAGGCTATGACCAAGATGTTTGTTCAATGTTACAAAACGAAGAATACGAAAAAGTTAGTTACCGTAGACAACTCAAAGATAAGTATGCATTTAAATATGGGCAGGCTGCATTGTATGAGCTTTATGGGTGGTTATTGCTGAATGGTAAACTTAAAAATGAGTATGTTGGTACTTTTCGTACACCTCTCGTAAGAATAGATCCGTCATTTCCAATTGTACTGCAAAAGAGAAACCTATTCACTGTTTTTTTATTGCCTCAAAGAAATGAAGATTTGGGAAACTGGATTAAAGCAAATGTGTCAGATTGGCAAGCCAGCCTAATTATGACAAAACTTCCAAATAGAGATGGTGACTGGATCTTGCTTTATGGAACTTGTTGCCAGATGATGAGTGAAAAACATGCAAATATATATTTGGAATGGAATTCTTTTCTTGTACAAAAAGAAATATCCCCTGATGAAGTTGATTTAGAATTTGTAGAATTCACCAAGGAGTATGACCATGCCTTTTTAGAGGAATTATCATGGCGTGAACTAATAAATACACAGACGAAACATACAGAAGATAATGTTAGTATTCTTGTTAAATACAGTTTCTCTGAATGGACTACAAAAAGGTTCAAATACAAAAGTTTTGTTTGCCTCTCTTCTGAAATATGTCAAATGTTAGAACTGACATTTGATATGGATAGACTGGCATATACTTTCGCCAATGAAGATGTGTCTACCAGTTTTATATGTGACGACAGTATGTTTTTCTTTTTGCGTAAAGATGTTGTTGATAAACTTTTAGAGATGAAAAAATCATATCTTTACATTCAAATGGAAGAACACCGCTCTATCATAGGTAAGTTGCCAGATACTATAGAAGAACCTGAAATACGTTATAATCATAAGGTTAGCCATAACTCTTATTCTGCCATTCCAATTAAAAATTCTATTGATGAATAGAGAGCTTTTCGCTATGTTTTCAATATTTCATTCTAACTATAAACAAATAACATTTGCTATTTGGTGAGTTTTATGAAGAAAATCAAGCTATTTGATTATCAAGTAGATATGAAATCACGGATAGAGAAGGCGTTGCGCCTTCATCGGTCCGTGATGGCACAAATGCCAACGGGAACAGGTAAAACATACCTGTTAACAGCTGTCATAAACTCTTTTGTGAGCAACAATCCAATGGAGAAAGTATGGATTGTTGCCCATAGAAGAGAACTTGTTTCGCAGATAAACGAAACCGTAAGAAAGTTCCATTCCTATTCCGCATCAAACACCTCTTCCCTATTGTCATCCGTCAAGTCGATGTCTATTCAGTGGCTGATGAGACACTATGACGAGATTGAGGACGAACCTGGGATGATAGTGATTGACGAGGCGCACCATGCGCTTGCCGAGACCTATAAAGAGATGTGGGAGAGGTTTCCTAAGACTAAGTTCTTGGGACTGACGGCTACGCCTTGTCGATTGAACGGTAAGGGATTTATGGACTTGTTTGATGTGTTGGTGCAGTCATGGAATATTCCTGAGTTTATCAGCAAAGGACGATTGGCGACCTACGACTTCGTGAGTATTAAGTCGGATGGTGTGACGCAACGGCTCATCGACTCCTTGCAGAAGCGAGGGGCAGATGGTGACTACCAGAACAAGGAAAT
>ERZ869979.20-NODE-20-length-40211-cov-13.304928_pt1 | contig 40211 bp, 43 predicted proteins | sample MGYA00521269_ERZ869979 | MGnify/ENA primary metagenome ERZ869979 (study PRJEB32232, sample SAMN07284974) | human gut metagenome | biome: human-associated habitat; material: feces | host: Homo sapiens | place: Tanzania | collected 2014-04-05 ... | reverse complement strand
TTCAGCTTCATGAACGCCGTTTAATAGGTACTTATAAAATTTAATTTTCACTAACCTGTGGTTTGTGGGTATTCAAAAAAATGTTTTTTTTAATTTTTTTCAAATCAAAAAAATGGCTTAGTTATCACAAAAAGTAAAGATACGTATTGTATTTTTCTAACTGTAAGCACCTTTGTAACATTGACTAATGTAAGCGTTTATGTTAATATTTTCACTAGATGAAAAGGAACTCATCAAAGGTATTGTATAGGAGGAATATAATATGAGATTTACATTACCAAGAGATTTATATCATGGCAAAGGTGCCTTAGAAAACCTTAAGAACTTAGAAGGTAAGAAAGCTATTATCTGCGTAGGTGGCGGAAGTATGAAGAGAAATGGCTTCCTAGACAGAGCTGTTAAATATCTTGAAGAAGCTGGTATGGAAGTTAAATTATATGAAGGTATCGAACCAGATCCATCAGTAACTACAGTTATGAAAGGTGCTGCAGTTATGGAAGAATTCCAGCCTGACTGGATTGTAGCTATGGGTGGAGGTTCACCTATCGATGCTGCAAAAGCTATGTGGATTAAGTATGAATATCCAGAAATCACATTCGAAGAAATGTGTAAAGTATTCGGTATTCCAAAGTTAAGAAAGAAAGCTCATTTCTGTGCTATCCCATCTACAAGTGGTACTGCAACTGAAGTAACAGCTTTCTCAATCATTACTGATTATGATAAGGGTATTAAATATCCAATCGCTGACTTTGAAATCACTCCAGATGTTGCTATCGTAGATCCTGACTTAGCTGAAACTATGCCAGTTAAATTAGTGGCTCATACAGGTATGGATGCTATGACTCATGCTATTGAAGCATATGTATCTACTGCAAACTGTAACTACACTGATCCACTTGCTATTCATGCAATTGAAATGATCCAGGCTAACTTAGTTAAATCATATAATGGTGATATGAGCTGCAGAGATGATATGCATGATGCACAGTGCTTAGCAGGTATGTCATTCTCTAACGCATTATTAGGTATCGTACATTCTATGGCTCATAAGACTGGTGCTGCTTTCGTAGACCAGGGTGGACATATTATCCATGGTGCAGCTAATGCTATGTACTTACCAAAGGTTATTGCTTATAACGCTAAAGATGAAACAGCTAAGAAACGTTATGGTGTCATTGCTGATTACATGCACTTAGGTGGAGAAAATGATGATGAAAAGGTTGCATTATTAATTAAATACTTAAGAGGTATGAATGATGCATTAAATATCCCACATAGTATCAACCATTATGGTGCTGATGGTTTACCAGCAGAAGTTGGATTTGTACCTGAAGAAGTATTCTTAGAAAGATTACCTGAAATCGCTAAGAACGCTATTGCTGATGCATGTACAGGTTCTAACCCACGTATTCCAACTCAGGAAGAAATGGAAAACTTATTAAAGGCTTGCTACTACGATACAGAAGTTGATTTCTAATGTGTAGAGATAAGAACGGTCTAACTGAAGAAGAATTTTTAAAAAGCTATAATCCTGATAAATATCCTAAACCTTCACTGACAGCTGATATTTGTATCTTTGCTCATTCTGATGTGACAGAGATTCTATTGGTTAAACGTGGTGGACATCCTTATATAGGTAAATGGGCACTACCTGGTGGCTTCGCTAATAAGAATGAACCGATTGAAAAGACGGCTTCAAGAGAACTTAAAGAAGAAACGGGTATAGAAGGTGTGTCCATGAAGCTTGTAGGTGTTTATAGTCAGCCTGGAAGAGATCCTCGTGGATGGGTTGTATCTACTGCATTTTATGCAGATGTAGATAAGAATCTTATACATCCAGAAGCTGGTGATGATGCCAAAGAAGCAAAATGGTTCACTATTGTCGATGAAACACATCTAAGATGTGGTGATATCAATATAGGTATGAATGATCTTGCCTTTGATCATGCTGATATTATTCATGATGCTATAGATAAGGGTCTGTAGAAATACAGATCCTTTTTTTATGCTCTGATATAGTTTAAAACTATGGTACCCTATTTCATAAAACTATAATCCTACTAAAATAGTAGATTTTACTTATTTTGTGTTGACGTGCTTTTTATGTGGTGCTAAGATGAAACCACATCAAGAAAAGACAGTGAAAAGAAGAGTACTGTAATGAAACTTATACAGAGAGTTCCGTGAGCTGAGAAGGGACAAAGGGAAGTTATAGGAAGATGGTCTTGGAGTTGCATGGCTGAAATGTAAGTCATGACGGGAGCGCCCGTTACAGCGATAGAGTATGCATGTACTCGAAGAGGTTATTAAGGTGACTTAATAATGAATTTAGGTGGTAACACGAAACATTACGTTCTCGTCCTATTATATGGATGAGAACGTTTTTTATTTAAGGGAAGGAGTGAAAACATGATCCACTTAGAACATGTTACAAAAACTTTTAAGACTAAAGATGGCGATGTCCATGCTGTCAAGGATGTCAGTCTGAATATTGAAGAAGGTGAAATCTACGGTATTATTGGTTTCTCAGGGGCTGGTAAATCTACATTAGTAAGATGTATCAACCTATTAGAAAAACCTGATAGTGGTGCTGTTGTATTTGGGGATAAAGATTTATTAAAACTATCCGATGCAGATTTAAGAAAAGAAAGAGAAAAGATTGGAATGATCTTCCAGCACTTTAATCTTTACAACAGTCGTACTATTTATGACAATATCGCTTTTCCATTAAAACATCTAGGCTGGAGTAAGGATAAGATTCAAAAGAGAGTCTTAGAATTACTCGAACTTATCGATTTGGTAGAAAGAAAAGATTCTTATCCAAGTCAGTTATCTGGAGGACAGAAACAAAGAGTTGCAATCGCAAGAGCTCTTGCCAACAATCCTAAAGTACTTCTGTGTGATGAAGCCACAAGTGCTTTAGACCCTCAGACAACACAAAGTATTCTTCAGCTTATTAAGAAAGTTAATAAAGAACTTGGTTTAACAGTTATTCTGATTACTCATGAAATGGCTGTTGTCAAGGAAGTATGTGATAAGGTGGCAGTAATGGAAGATGGCCGTGTAGTAGAACAGGGTAACATCGTTGATATCTTCTCTAATCCACAGCATCAGATTACTAAGAACTTTATCGCTACTACAAATAATCTTAATAAGATTGATGAATTGATCAAAGACAATCATCGTATTACACAGTTAAATGAAAACCAACAGATGGTCAAATTACAGTATCAGAGTTCTAATACAGATGTCGCATTAATCTCAGTATTATCAAGAGATTACGGTGTTGATTGTTCTATTATCTTTGGAAATGTAGAAATTATCCAGGGACAGCCAATTGGTACACTCATTACAATCTTTACTGGCGAAGATGCAGATATCAAGAAAGCATTAGAATTCACAAAACAACAGGGAGTTAAAGTGGAGGTGATTAAACGTGGTAACTAAGTTATTTCCAAACGTTATAGAGTTTGCATCAGATTTCCCACAGGCTATTATTGATACATTATTGATGTTAGTAATCAGTGGTTTAATCTCAGTGGTTATTGGAATCTTCTTAGCAGTTATTGTAGTAGTCACTAGAAAAGATGGGTTAAAAGAAAATCAACCTGTTTTCTGGATCCTAGATAAGATTATTAACTTATTTAGATCTATTCCATTTATTATCTTAATTCCTACTGTAGCTGTACTCTCACGTGCTCTATTTGGTACTACAATTGGTATTGAAGGCGCACTTGTTCCTTTAGTTATAGGAACAGCACCATTTGTCGCAAGACAGATGGAATCAGCTATTATGGAAATTGATCCAGGTATCATTGAAGCAAGTATTGCGATGGGACTTAGTACAAAAGAAATCATCTTTGATGTTTATCTAAGAGAAAATATTCCAGGGATGATTAGAGGTCTTACAATTTCATTTATTGCGTTAGTTGGACAGATTGCGATTGTTGGTTCTGTTGGCGCAGGCGGACTTGGTGATATGGCGATCAGATATGGTCTACAAAGATCAATGGGAGATATCACATTCGTCGTTATTATCTTAATTCTTATTTTAATTTCAATTGTTCAGGCAATTGGTGACAAACTAGTAGAAAAAACAACACATTAATTAATATATTGGAGGAAATGATTATGAACAAAAACATTTTAAAGGTATTTACAGCAGGTCTTTTAGCTTTCTCATTAGCAGGATGTGGAAGTAAGTCAGATTCTAAAACTATTACAGTAGGGGCTACAACTTCACCTCATGCTATTATCTTAAAGCATATCCAGCCAGAATTTGAAAAAGCAGGATATACATTAAAGATTAAGGAATTCTCAGACTATCCTAATATCAATCCATCTACTTCAGATGGTTCATTAGATGCAAACTATTTCCAGCATCAGCCATACTTAACTTCTTACAACAAAGATAAAGGTTATAAGAAGGGTGATGATGGATATTTAGTATCAGTTGGTGCTATCCACTTTGAACCTCTAGGATTATATTCAGCTAAATATAAAGCAGTATCTGATATCAAAGATGGTTCAACTATCGCAATTCCTAATGATGCAACTAATGAAGCAAGAGCTTTATTATTACTTGCAGACAATGGTGTTATTACATTAAATAAGGATGCTGGTGTTAATGCAACTAAGAAGGATATCACTTCTTACAATAAGAAAGTAGAAATCGTAGAAGTAGATGGCGCTCAGGTTGCTTCTAAATTACCTGATGTAGACTTCGGTATCATCAATGGTAACTATGCATTAGATGCAAAAGTAACTGATAAAGTCATCACTACAGAAGATGCAAGTTCTGAAGCTGCAAAGACTTACGAAAACATTGTTGCAGTTAAAGAATCAAATAAAGACAACAAAGCAGTTAAGAAGTTAGTTGAAATCTTAAAGAGTGAAAAGACTAAGAAATGGATTGAAAAGAAATTCGGAGTATCTGTAAAACCTGCAGAATAGTGAATTGAAGCGGTCATTCGACCGCTTTTTATTTATCTAGAAGAGTATTTCTTATATAATAGTTCTGTAAGGAGGTCAATTTTATGGAATTTGATCAATTATTAGAAGAAAGATATTCTGTTAGAAAGTTTTCTAGTCAGAAAGTAGAAAAAGAAAAAATAGATAAAATATTAGAAGCTGCAAGAATAGCACCTACAGCTGTAAATTATCAGCCACAAAGAATACTTGTAGTAGAAGATCCAGATAATCTTGCAAAACTAAAGGAATGTACTAGATATCATTTCCATGCACCTCTCGCAATGATTTTATGTTATGACAAGACTGTATCATGGAAGGATATGCATAATAGAGAATGTGGGGAAGTAGATGTATCTATTGTGGCTACATATATGATGCTTAAACTCTTTGATTTAGGATTAGGTTCTACTTATGTAGGTTCTTTTGATTATAAGGAGTTAATCAAACAGTTTAATATTCCTGAAAATTATGTACCAGTCATGATCTTACCTATTGGTTATCCTAGAGAAGATTGTGTACCAGGACCTATGCATGATAAGAGAAAATCAATAGATGCGATTGTATCTTATGAAGAATATACACAGGGGGAGTAATAATGGAGCTATTAGTAAAACAATTAGAAGCGCTTATTTCGCCAAATGAATGGTTTGTGACTAACTTTTCTAATGCGAGTGCTTTATTAATGGATGTGATTGATGATTTAAGCTGGGTAGGTTTCTATATGATGAGAGCAGGGGAACTTGTCTTAGGACCTTTCCAGGGTAAAGTCGCATGTACACATATTAAGGTAGGTAAGGGTGCTTGTGGTGTATGTGTACAAGGAGACCAGACAATTTTGATTGAAGATGTGTCTACATTCCCAGGTTATATTGCCTGTGATGCAGAAGCTAAATCAGAAATTGTAGTTCCTTTACATGATGAAGAAGGTAAAGTAATTGCGGTATTGGATGTAGATTCTAATAGTTTAGGTCGTTTTGGTGATCAGGAACAAGAATTATTTGAAGCATTAGGTAAGGTGTTAGAGAAATCATTATGGAGCGAAAAAGCAGACGTTTAAGCTATATTCTCAGACATCATCCAGAAAGTATAGGCATTAAACTTGATGAACATGCTTATGGTGATGTTCAAAAGATATTAGAAGCGTTAAATATCACAATAGAAGATCTAGATACAATTGTGAGAGAAGATGAGAAACAGCGTTACTCTTATAACGAGGATCATACAGGAATACGTGCGAATCAAGGACATTCTATTCCTGTCAATGTAGACTTAAAAGAAGTTGCTCCACCAGATATTCTTTATCATGGTACTGCCACTCGTTTTGTTTCTTCTATTCTAGAAGAAGGAATATTAAGTCAAACACGTGTTTATGTTCATTTATCTCAAGACAAAGAAACCGCAATGACAGTTGGTTCAAGACATGGTAAACCTTATGTCTTTACTATTGATACAAAACAGATGTATGAAGATGGATACAAGTTCTATCTCTCAGAAAACAATATCTATCTTACAGAGATTATACCTACAAAATACTTAAAGGCTTCCACTTAGGGAGGCCTTTTGTGCTATACTTGTTGAGAGAATATGAAGGAGGGGTTTTTATGACTCTAGATGAGTTAAAGATTGGCGAAAGTGCAACAGTTACTTATGTAGGTGGCTCTGGGTCATTAAGACAACATTTCCTAGATATGGGTTTAATACCAGGTTCTGTTGTAACATTGGAGAAATTCGCCCCAATGGGTGATCCAATGGAATTACGTATTCATGGCTATGAGCTAACATTACGCTTAGATGATGCAAAAAAGATTGGAATAGATATGACTTCTAAAGGTGTAGAAGATCATACACCTATTCCACCTATTAAACACCATATTCACCCAGGACTAGGTGAAGGTGGTAAATATCATGATAAAGAGACTGAACATCCTTTATCAGAAGGAACACAGATTACCTTTGCGTTAGCTGGTAACCAGAACTGTGGTAAAACCACATTATTTAATCAGTTAACAGGTTCTAATCAACATGTAGGGAATTTCCCTGGTGTGACTGTTGATAGAAAGAGTGGTTCTATTAAAGGACACCCAGAAACACTCGTGACTGATTTACCAGGTATTTATTCTTTATCTCCTTATACAAGTGAAGAATTAGTATCTAGACAGTATATCTTAGATGAGAAACCTAAAGGAATTATCAACATCGTAGATGCAACAAACATAGAAAGAAACCTTTATCTCACTATGCAGTTAATGGAACTAGATGTGCCAATGGTTCTAGCATTAAACATGATGGATGAAGTAAGAGGTAATGGTGGTTATGTTCATCTAAATAAGATGGAAGAACTATTGGGTATCCCAGTTGTTCCTATTTCTGCAGCTAAGAATGAAGGTATTGATGAATTAGTCAATCATGCGATTCATGTAGCCAAATATCAAGAAGCACCTTTAAGACAGGATTTCTGTGATGAAAATGATCAAGGTGGTGCAGTACATAGATGTTTACATGCCATCATGCATTTAATTGAAGACCATGCAGTACGTGCAGGTATTCCAGTACGTTTTGCGGCTAATAAACTAGTAGAAGGTGATGCAAGAGTAGAAGCAGCCTTAGCACTAGATACAAATGAAAAAGAAATGATTGAACATATCATTTCACAGATGGAAGAAGAAAGAGGATTAGATCGTACAGCCGCTATTGCAGATATGCGTTTTACCTTTATTAATAAATTAGTTAAAGAAACAGTAGTTAAACCACATGAAAGTAAAGAAAGAGAAAGAAGCCGTAAGATTGATAAAATCTTAACTGGTAAATATACAGGTGTACCTGCCTTTATCATTATCATGGCTTTAGTATTCTACTTAACTTTTAATGTATTTGGTGCCTGGGGGCAGACTTTAATGGAAATGGGTGTGGATGCATTAACTAAAATAGTTGATAAAGGACTTACTGCATGGGATATTAATCCAGTCCTACATTCATTAGTCATTGATGGTGTATTCCAGGGTGTTGGTTCTATTATTAGCTTCTTGCCTATTATCGTTATTCTGTTCTTCTTCTTATCATTATTAGAAGATACAGGATATATGGCACGTGTTGCCTTTGTAAGTGATAAGTTACTTAGAAAGATTGGTTTATCAGGAAGAAGTATTGTGCCAATGTTGATTGGATTTGGATGTTCAGTCCCAAGTGTTATGGCCAGTCGTACATTACCATCAGAACGTGACCGTAAAATGACAATCATGCTCACACCATTTATGAGTTGTACTGCAAAACTTCCAATCTATGCATTCTTTGCGGCAGCATTCTTCCCTAAACAAGCAGGACTCGTTATGGTAGGCTTATATATCTTTGGAATAGTAATGGGTATTATTACAGCCCTTATTTCTAAACAATTCTTATTTAAAGGTGAAGCTGTTCCATTTGTCATGGAACTTCCTAACTACCGTATGCCTAGCGCAAAGACTACTTTCCAGTTACTATGGGAAAAAGCGAAGGACTTCTTACAAAGAGCGTTTGGTATTATCTTTATCGCTTCTATTGTTATCTGGTTCTTACAGAGCTTTAACTTAAGATTAGACTTAGTTACTAATTCACAGGATAGTATTCTCGCTATGGTGGCAGGATTCATTGCGCCTATATTTAAACCTTTAGGTTTTGGTGATTGGAGAATCTCTACATCACTTATTGCAGGATTTATGGCTAAAGAAAGTGTTGTTTCTACACTCTCAGTATTATTCAAAGGAACAGAATCTTTAATGACAATACTTACACCTCTAGGTGCATTATCACTCTTAATATTCTGTTTATTATATACACCTTGTGTGGCAGCAATTGCCTCTATTAAAAGAGAATTAGGTGGTGCCTGGGCTATGAAGATTGTATTGTTCCAGTGTGTGATTGCCTGGGTCTGTGCCTTTATCGTACATACTATTGGATTACTCTTTATATAATTATTTTTCTCAAAATAGTTGTAATGTTTGATACATTTATTGTGATTAATTATAATAAATGTATTGAAGGAGGTGTTCATCATGAAATTATCTAAAATCATACTTTATTCAGATGCGAAAGGACGTGGAGTAAAACCGGATGCCTGCGTAGAAGTCAGTCAGCGTTTAACCATCATGTGTGATGGACACATCTGGTTTACTGGATACAATTACGGAGATGGATTTAATTCTAGAAGAATTGTGAGAAGAAAAAGAGTCAATATAGGACAAGAAAAAGCAGAAACACTCTTAGAACTATTAAAAGAATTCTTTCTTGAAACATCTAATCATCCATCATCTACTAATCGTGATTGGTGGCGTATTCAGTTAATTGATGAAGACGGAACTGTATACAACTATAATGTATCTATTGTAGGAGAAGTCATTCTTAAAGAAATTGATCTTACTCAATATATGAGAAATATTATTCCTATAGATGATATGTATTTGTTTGGGAACAAGGATTCACATAATTTGACATAATCAGATTATAATCTTAACACATTCATTAAGTATTATATAAACTGTAGTCAGACAATCCCTTCCCTTCGTTAGACTACAAAGTACAAGTGTAAATATAGAGAAGAAAGATAAGTGTTTCCCCATGCTTATCTTTTTTCTTTATCATATAGTTTGTATTAACTAACTATATTATGTAATATGTGAAGGGAGGTATTCATATGGTTTTAATTATACCCTTTATAGGAACAACACTAGGTGCAGCCTGTGTGTTCTTTATGAAAAAAGAATTAAGTTTAAATATACAAAAAGCTTTAACTGGATTTGCGGCAGGTGTAATGGTAGCTGCCTCTATCTGGAGTTTAATTATTCCTTCACTTGATCAATCTTCTACCTTTATTCCAGCTCTTATAGGGTTCTGGTTAGGTATATTATTTTTATTATTACTTGATCATTTGATTCCTCATATGCATTTAGATCATAGTCAGGAAGGACCACGTAGTCACTTATCTCAAACGATCAAGTTAGTACTTGCAGTAACGATTCACAATATTCCTGAAGGAATGGCAGTAGGTGTTGCCTATGCATCTTATTTATCAGGTAATGAAGGAATAACTGCTATGGGAGCACTTGCTTTATCTATAGGTATCGCAATACAGAACTTTCCTGAAGGTGCTATTGTATCCATGCCTTTAAGAAGTACAGGTGTATCTCGATTAAAATCTTTTATGTATGGGACTTTGTCAGGTATCGTAGAACCCATAGGCGGGTTACTCACAATAGTACTTGCACGATATATTATTTCAGTAATGCCTTATTTACTCAGTTTTGCGGCAGGAGCTATGATGTATGTTGTAGTAGAAGAATTAATTCCAGAAATGAGTCAGGGAGAACATTCACATTTAGGTGTATTATTATTCTCAGTAGGATTTACTTTGATGATGGTTCTAGATGTCGCATTAGGTTAATTCGTAGTATTCATCTTTACTATTATTTGAATTAAGCATAAGATAGATATAAGAGGTGAAATAAATGAGAAAGATATTCATAGTTTTATTGATGTCTTTGTTTTTTATAAGCCCAGTTTATGCAGAAAATCATGTAGTCAATGTCAGCTATGATGGTGAAGTGACAACTGCTTCAGGAGAAGCACCATCACTTCCATTAAAGGCAAAAGTAACCTTCTATGATGGTAGTGAGAAGGAATATAATATTGACTGGAATACATTTGATGAAAGCTTATATAAGACAAGAAATGCGAATCAATTTACTGTCACAGGTTCAATTGCGGATTTACAGGTAACAACTAGCTGTATAGTCAATGTAGAAGCAGCTAAAATTACACATATAGATGAACTATCTAATAAAACAGTCATTATAGGAGAAGCACTCTCTTTACCTGCCACTGCATCTGTGACATGGTCCAATGGAGACCAATCAAATGAAATCATACGCTGGGATAATTATGATGATAATGCCTTGAATTATGTACATACTTTTTCTTTAAATGGTCATATTTATGATCAGACAATTACACAGACAGTTCATGTAAAGTATGCATCTATCACGAGTGTAAGTGTTCCTGCAGTTGTTTATACAACTACAGGAGTAGAGGCACAATTACCACAATATGCGACTGTTAGTTACTCTAATAAGACAAGTAAGAAGATTAAGATTAACTGGGATAATCAGGTCTTTAATGAAGCGGGTAAATATACAGTTTATGGTAAGTTATCTCAGTCTACACGTAAAGTATCTATACGAGTAGAAGTAAAGAAGAATGAAGACACTACGACAGAAACACCAAAACAGGAAGAACCTGTAAAAAAGAGTAAGAAAAAGAATAAGAATAAGAAGGTTCAAAAAGAAGAGAAGTCATCTTTTTCTTATGTCATCGCATTAGTTGTATTCACAGCTATTTTATTTGGTTTTATCACATTAATTTCTTTTATTAAAAGAAAGATTAGAATCCAAGAGAATCGTTAAGGATTCTCTTTCTATTTTGTTTATAAGGTAAGCGCTTACTGGAGGGTAGGATATGAATGAAATAAGGGGTGTAAGAAGAAAGAATGTAATTAAGATTATTCAATCATTAGTAAAGCAAGGGGGGTGCACAAAGAATGAATTGGTATTCTATACGGGTTTATCTTTATCTACGATTGATAGTCTATTAGAAGAGATGTTGAAAAGTAATCTTGTAATCAAAGCAGGGTATAGAGAATCTACTGGTGGAAGACCAAGTATGTCCTATCAGGTCAATGGAGAGTTCTCACAAACGTTATGTATATATGCTTATAAACATGATAAGACAATAACAGTCATAGGACGTCTTTATAATCTTTATAGTGAGATGATTGATGAAAAGAGAAGAGATGTATCTAAACTAAATCAAGAGATATTGTATTGTTTTATTGATGAAATGTTGAATGAACAGGTACATACAATCTGTTTGACTTTACCTGATTATGATATTGATATAAAGAATCGTTATAAACAGCGTATATTAGTAGAGAATGATGTATATATGGGGGTTATAGGCGCTTATATTAAACATATGCAGTATGATTCTATTGTGTTGTTGGAATCAAAGGGTGATTCACGTTTAGGAATTGTGATTAATGGACATCTTATTGAAGGTAAGAGTTCTATTGCAGGACAAACTTGTTTTATGCCTCTCACAAATCATGAAGATTATAAGAATAGAAGATCTGTGAAAGGCAGAAGTAAAAGACTTGTTTTAGAATTACAGAATATTATTGGGATGTTGAATCCTGAAGCTATTGTAGTATGTGCTCAAGGTATTGATGAACATTATGTAGAAGAAGAACTATTGAAGATCTTTAAGATGGGTGATATGCCTCATTTGATTTATATTGATAACTTTATTGATGAAGTGATGTTAGGAATGGAAAGTGTAAGTAAAGACAGTTTATTTGACAATCTTTCTAGATAAAGTATGATGGTAGAAAGGGGTGAAAAAGATGTCACAGACAGTATTAATTACAGGAGCTTCTAATGGAATAGGGAAAGCATGTGCACGTGTGTTTGCGAGAAAAGGTTATGATTTAGTACTTGTAGCACGTCATAGAGAAAAACTAGAAGCAGTAAAAGCTGAATTATCTGAATATGATGTACATATTAAAGTAGTCGTAATGGATCTCACAGGAGAAGATGCGGCTGTAGATCTATATAATGATTTAGTACTTGATGATATAAGTATTGATATTTTAGTGAATAATGCAGGTTTTGGAGATCATGGTGCTTTTCATGATTCATCATGGGAAAAACAGAAGAAGATGGTTTTATTGAATATAATGGCTTTGATGCAGATGACTTATGTATTTGGTCAGTCAATGAAACGTAGAAAGAAAGGCCGTATATTGAATGTGGCTTCTATTGCCGGTCTTTGTGCAGGACCTTATATGTCTACCTATTATGCGACTAAAGCTTTTGTATTATCTTTTAGTGAATCTATTGCGTATGAATTAAAGGATTATAATGTAGAAGTATCATGTTTATGTCCTGGTCCTACTAAAACTGGATTTATGGATGTAGCCAACTTAGGACAGTCTCCTATGTTTAAACTATTTAAACCACAGTCTGCAGATGCAGTGGCAGAAATAGGTATACAAGGTTTATTTGATAATCATTTAGTTCAGTTCACAGGACTATCAGGACACTTATTAAATCTTGCGGCAAGATTCTTACCTCGATCATTTTTAAGTACATGTACAGGATTTGTGAATGGAAAGAGAAAAGTATGATTGAACATCCATTAGAACCAATCATAGATGAACAATGTGAAGTATTAATATTAGGAAGTTTCCCTTCAGTTAAATCGAGGGAAATTTCTTTCTATTATGGACATCCTCAAAATAGATTTTGGAAGATCATTGGTATTATCACACAAACAGACTATGAAACAATAGAAGATAAGAAAAAGATGTTATTGGATCATCATATTGCGATATGGGATATTATTCATTCATGTACAATTACAGGAAGTAGTGATGCATCTATTAAGGATGTTGTACCTAATGATATTAAAACATTAATACAGGGCACAAATATTAAAAGAATATATTGTAATGGTGGAACTTCTTTAAAACTCTATAAGAAGTATCAAGAAAAAGAAACAGGGATTAAAGCTATACTATTACCTTCCTCTTCTCCTGCCAATGCCCGATATAGATTAAGTGATTTAGTCGATATATGGAAGAAAAAATTGACTTTATAATAACCTTTATGTATGATTAATCATGTTAATCAAGGAGGAATTATATGGAATCAATCGCATTATGGTTTGCAGGAACATTAGGTAAATACATTTCATCTGAACTTGCAGTATTTATTGTATCTTTAGTTCCTATTCTTGAATGTCGTGGAGGTTTAATTGCATCTGCTTTATTAAAAGTAGATATTCGTTATGCAGTTCCTCTATGTGTTCTAGGAAATATCTTACCAATTCCATTTATTTTATTATTTATTAAACGTATATTTAAGTGGCTTAAGAAGTTTAATTTCTTTAGACCATTAATTGAAAAACTAGAAAACAGAGCTATGAACAAGAGTAAGAATATGAGTAATGGTGAATTCTTAGGACTCTTATTATTCGTAGGGATCCCATTACCAGGTACTGGTGCATGGACAGGTTCTTTAGTTGCTGCATTACTTGATATGGACTTTAAGAAGGCTATTACAGCAATCTTCTTAGGTATCCTACTTGCGACACTTATTGTAGGTTCATTATCATATGGCTTATTAGCTGCATTCTAAAAGAGAGATTAGTCATCTCTCTTTTTATAATCCTCTAAGATTTCCTGCATCTTTACAAGCCCTCTTTCACAACTAGGATGAAGTAAATCACAGCTTCTTGCACATCCTAAACAGAATTCATTTTCTAATATCTTTAGTTCTTCTTCTTTCATAATCTTCACCTCAACTTATTATAGGAATAACGTTCTATGATTGACAAGTGATATGAATTTGGTAGAATGATATTAATTAAAGGGGAGTAGCTCTTACAGAACTGTTCGTCAACACGTTATGTTTAACATAACCGGATTGTTTTGGTCATTTATGATCAGCGAGACCTTTAATAAAACGATTGTTTTTATTAAAGGAGGAAAATACAAATGTATAAAAAAACAATTGAAGAAGTAGTAAACTCTTTAGATACAAATATAGATAAAGGACTCACTTCTTCTGAAGCAAAGAAGAGACAAGGCATATATGGTACCAATGAACTAGAAAAGCCACAGAAAAGGTCTCTTCTTTTACGTTTTCTAGATCAGTTTAAGGATGCAATGATTATTATTTTAATTATTGCAGCAGTGGTGTCTATTATTGTAGAACCAGGAGAATGGATTGATTCTCTTATTATTGTAATAGTTGTTATGATGAATGCGATTTTAGGTGTTGTATTAGAGAGTCATGCAGAAAAGAGTCTTGAATCATTACAGGAATTATCTGCACCACAATCTAAGGTATTAAGAGATGGTGTAAAACAGACTATTGCCTCTAAGGAATTAGTGCCTGGTGATATTATTATTCTTGAAACAGGGGATATGATTCCTAGTGATGCACGTTTAATTGAAGCTTATAACTTAAAGGTGGATGAATCTGCCTTAACAGGTGAATCTGTTCCTGTAGAAAAGACTACTGATCCTATTAGTCAAGATGTTGTGATTGGTGATCAGACTAATATGGTCTTCTCTTCTACAGTAGTGACTTATGGTCGTGGTGAAGCAATTGTCACATCTACTGGTATGAAGAATGAAGTAGGTAAGATTGCGGGCATGTTAAATGCGAGTGAAAAGGAATTAACACCTTTACAAGTTAAATTAAATGAAATAGGTAAAACAATTGGATTACTTTGTATTGTGATCTGTGTCATTGTATTTATTCTTGAATCAATGAGTGGTATTAGCTGGTTAGAATCATTTAAGACAGCTGTTGCCTTAGCTGTTGCAGCTGTACCAGAAGGACTTGCAGCTACTGTTACTATTGTCTTAGCTGTCAGTGTCACTAAGATGGTTAAACAGCATGCCATTATTCGTAAATTACCTGCAGTAGAAACATTAGGTAGTACTTCTATTGTATGTTCTGATAAGACAGGTACATTAACACAAAATAAGATGACTATCTTAAAGACTTACTTAGATGGTGATAAAGTTAAAGACTTAGAAGAAGCAGATTCTAAAACTATTGATATGTTGAATGCATTTACTCTATGTTCTGATGCATCTATTGATGATGGTAAGGTACTTGGTGATCCTACTGAAGTTGCATTAGTAGAAGCAAGTAAGAAGATGAACTTTGAAAAGAAAGCACTCATGGAAAAATATCCACGTGTAGGAGAATTGGCTTTTGATTCTGATCGTAAGATGATGAGTGTTATTGTGAAGGATGGAGATCATTATGTGTCTATTACAAAAGGTGGACCTGATGTAATCTTAAATAGATGTCGTGATGTAGATAGTGATGAGGCAATGACTGCCAATGATGAAATGGCTAAAGATGCATTAAGAGTTTTAGCTGTGGCAGTAAAGACATATGATACAATGCCTACTGATATTACAGTAGAAGAAATAGAAAATGATATGGACTTTATTGGGTTTGTTGGAATGATTGACCCAGCTCGTCCAGAAGCAAAAGAAGCTATTAAAGTAGCTAAGCATGCAGGTGTGCGTACTATTATGATCACAGGTGACCATAAGACGACTGCGACTGCCATTGCGAAAGATTTAGGTATTTTAAGTGAAGGACAGGAAGTTATTTCTGGTGAAGAATTATCTCAGATGTCTCAGGAAGAACTAGAAAAGAATGTAGAAAAATATAGTGTTTATGCACGTGTGGCTCCTGAACATAAAGTGAATATCGTCAAAGCATGGAAATCAAAGAATAAGATTGTAGCGATGACAGGGGATGGTGTCAATGATGCACCAGCCTTAAAGACTGCAGATATTGGTTGTGCAATGGGTATTACTGGTACTGATGTAGCTAAGAATGCGGCTACTATGATCTTAACAGATGATAATTTTGCGACTATTATTCAGTCTATTAAACAGGGTCGTGGTATTTTTGATAATATCCAGAAGGATGTACAGTTCTTATTATCAAGTAATATTGGTGAAGTATTGGCTATCTTCTTAGCTTCTATTATTGCGCTCATTAATCCTTCTTGGGGATTTGGTGTACCACTATTACCTATTCACTTATTATGGATCAACTTGATCACAGATGCTTTACCAGCATTTGCGATTGGCTTAGAACCAGTTGAAGATGATATCATGGATAGAAAACCTAGAGAAAAGGATGAAGGTTTCTTTGCGAATGGTTTAATGGTGAGAGTCATTTGGCAGGGTGTTATGGTAGGTCTATTAACTCTTGCTTCTTATTCAATTGGTCAGTACTTCAGTACACATGAATATGCGATGACTATGGCTTTTATTACTATGTCAGGTGCTGAATTATGTCATTCATTCAACGTAAAGAGTCATCATTCAGTATTTAATAAACAGGTATTTAATAATAAATATTTATGGGGTGCAACAGCTTTAGGTCTTGTATTACAGTTAATCATTATCTTTACACCTCTTTCTCATTTATTTAGTTTAGTACCTCTTGATTCATCTCATTTTGCGATTGCAGCATTACTTGCATTCTCAGTGATCCCAATCGTAGAAATCTCTAAACGTTTCGATAAACGTTAACACCTGCATCGCAGGTGTTTTTTTTATAATTTCTATTGCATTTATCTTAAATGAGTAGTACTATGTAGTTAGTAAAGGCTAACCCTTTACTAAACACAACATATCCTTTCATATTCTCAGTTCCTTAAAACAGAGGACATAAAAAAATCACAGGACGGCACACACCTGTGATTTTTTTATTTATACTTTGTCTTTAAAATAAGCTTTTAATGCTTCAAAAGTTTCTGGTGAAATATAATGTTCAATACGACAGGCATCCTGTGAAGCAGTAGATTCACTTACACCAATATGAACTAAGATATTTCTTAATTCAGTATGTCTTTCAAAAATCATATTCGCAATCTTAGCACCAGCTTCTGTTAATGTAATAGCACCATCTTCATCCATGTTGATGAGTTCTTTCTCTTTTAATCTTTTCATCTGTTGTGAAATAGTTGGTTTAGAGAAATTCATTTCACGGGCGATATCAATGGAACGCACATGTCCTTTCTTCTTCTGAATAACTAATATAGTTTCTAAGTACATTTCTGTTGATTCACTCATCTTATTCACCTCATTTGTATCATTATACCATAAAAATTCAAATAATGAAAAAGTTAGGCTTTACTAATATTTTTATTGACATATAAAAAGAGTAAGTCTATACTAACAGTGAAGTTAGAAAGGGCTAATTAGAATAGCCTAATCATCTGAGGAGGCGGAGTATATGCCAATTAGTATGGCAAACCCTGGAGATACAGTCATTATTAGACGTATTACAGGAACTGATAAAGTAAAGAATCATCTTGCAGAGCTTGGTTTTGTGGTAGATGGTGAAGTGACTATTATCAGTAAAGTGGATAACGGAATTATTTGTAATGTGAAAGGCAGTAGGATTGCGCTTTCTGAACAGATGGCGAATCGTATATTGTTTTAAGGGAGGAGTATCATGAACTTAAAAGACGTTAAAGTGGGCGAAACAGTAACTATTAAAAAAGTAACTGGTACAGGTCCAGTAAAAAGAAGAATTATGGATATGGGTTTAACTAAAGGACAAAGCGTTTATGTAAGAAAAGTAGCACCTTTAGGAGATCCAGTAGAAATCACAGTACGCGGTTATGAATTATCATTGCGTAAAGCAGATGCGCAGATGATTGAAGTGGAGGAATAGTTATGAAGATAGCGTTAGCGGGTAACCCTAACTCTGGTAAGACTACATTATTCAACGCACTGACAGGGAGTACACAGTACGTTGGTAACTGGCCAGGGGTTACAGTTGAAAAGAAAGATGGGAAACTAAAAGGTCATAAAGATGTGACTATCCAGGATTTACCTGGTATTTATTCATTATCTCCTTACACACTTGAAGAAGTTGTTACAAGAAGATATTTAATTAATGAAACACCTGATGCAATCATTAATATTATTGATGGTACTAACCTAGAAAGAAACTTATATTTAACTACTCAGTTAGCTGAATTAGGTATTCCTATGGTTCTAGCAGTGAATATGTATGATATCATCGAAAAAAAAGGTGATAAGATTGACTTAGATCAGTTAGGTCAGTTATTTGGCTGTAAAGCAATGACTTTATCTGCATTAAAGGATAAAGGTACACAGGAAGTGGCTGAAGAAGCAATCAAACTTGCACACAACCATAAGGTATCAGAACATCCACATGTATTTGTTGGTTCTGTAGAACATGCTTTAGCACATATTGAAGAATCAATCGAAAACAAAGTAGATGCATCTAAGTTAAGATGGTTTGCGGTTAAAGTATTTGAAAGAGATGAAAAGGTATTGGCTGAACTTAAATTAGATCAGGCAGTATTAAATGAAATCGAAGGTCATATTGCGGATTGTGAAAAAGAAATGGATGATGATTCAGAATCTATTATCACAAACCAGAGATATACATTTATCAAGAACTCTATTGATAAGGTTCTTACAAAGAAGAATCCACATGAAACATTATCTACATCAGATAAGATTGATAAGATTGTGACTAACAGATTCTTAGCTTTACCAATCTTCGTATTAATTATGTGGCTTGTTTATTACATCTCAGTATCTACAGTAGGTGACTGGATGACTAGCTGGGTAAACGATGTATTATTTGGAGAAATCATTCCACCTGCAGTAGAAACTTTCCTTAAATCAATTGGTTGTGCAGATGCATTAATCAGTTTAATTAATGATGGTATTATTGGTGGTGTTGGTACAGTATTAGGTTTCGTACCACAGATGGCACTCATCTTCTTATTCTTAGCTATTCTTGAAGATTCAGGATATATGGCAAGAATTGCCTTCATCATGGATAGACTATTACGTAAATTCGGTTTATCTGGTAAATCATTCATCCCTATCTTAATCGGTACAGGATGTGGTGTTCCAGCTGTTATGGGTACACGTACTATTGAAAATGAAGCAGATAGAAGAATGACTATTCTATTATGTACATTTATTCCATGTGGTGCAAAGACTGTTATTATTGGTATGATCACATCAGCATTCTTCCCAGGTAACACTTGGATTGCGCCAGCAATGTATTTCTTAAGTATTTTAGTTATTATTTTATCAGGTATCGCATTAAAGAAAACTCGTTTCTTTGCAGGTGATCCAGCACCATTCGTTATGGAATTACCAGCATACCATGTTCCTACACTAAGAGGTGTATTCATCCATGTTTGGGAACGTGCAAAAGCATTTATGATTAAAGCAGGTACTATTATCTTTAGTATTTGTATTGTAGTATGGTTATTATCTACATTTAACTTCTCATTCCAGATGGTTGATATTGAAAATTCTATGTTAGCATCTATTGGTCATGTATTTGCGACATTATTCGCACCAGTAGGTATTGAAAACTGGAAAGGTTCAGTTGCAGTAATTTCAGCTCTTGCAGCTAAGGAACAGGCTGTTTCTACTATCTCTATCTTAAATCATATGGGTGATGCTGATTCAGGTGCTAAGGCTATTCATGCTATGGTGAATACTTTCTCTGCAATGGGTGGTTTCTCATTCATGGTCTTAAACTTATTCGATCCACCATGCTTTGCCGCTATTGGTACAATCATGAGAGAAATGGGTTCTAAGTTCTGGGGATGGTTCGCAGTATTATACCAGATGGTACTAGGTTATGTATTAGCTATGATCACTTATCAGTTAGGTTCATGGTTATTCTATGGTGCAGCATTCGGACTTGGTCAGATTCTATCAATCGTATGTATTTTAGTAATGATCTACTTCATTGTAAGACCAGCACCTAAACCAGAATTAAAGACACAGAGAGCTTAATCAATTATGGGTAACATCATAGTTGCGGCTATTGTTGTTGTGTTGCTCATTATAGGTGTTCTTCACTACAAGAAGACTTTACAGTCAGGATGTTGTGGTGAACACGATCAAATAAAGAAAATAGGTACGAGGGATAAGGATAAGAATCTTTATCCCTATCGTACTACTCTTCATATTGACGATATGTTCTGCAAGAATTGTGCAGCAACAATAGAAAACGCATTTAATCAACATAAAGAATATCTTGCATCAGTAAACATGAATAAGAAAGAAATCACTATTCTTTCTATGAATCAACCTGATCTAGAAACATATAAACAGATGATCATCAAACTTGGTTATACGCCAAGATAATTGTATAATAGAAGCAAGGAGGAGATAGTATGGGTACAATTGTAGTAAGTATTTTCTTAGTTATCTGGATTTGTCTTGTCCTTAGAACTATATATAAGAATAAGAAAAAAGGCATAGGTGTATGTGGTCATAATTGTAATACATGTGGCACAAATGATCTATGTCATGCTGATCTCTATAAAATGTATCGTGAAGAGATGCGTAAGGAAGGACACGCTTAGTGTTCTTCTTTTTTTAGTTTGAGCATATTCATTGAATTATATCCTAAAAGGACTATACTATAAATAGTAATAATTACTATTTATAAAAAGGAGGAAACAAATATGAAATGGGTATGTAAAGTATGTGGATATGTATATGAAGGTGATGAATTACCTGAAGATTATGTATGTCCAGTATGTGGTGTAGGACCAGAAGAATTTGAAAAAGTAGAAGAATAATATTCATTCTTCTAAATAAAAGTGGCTGTAACGTTTAAGGTTATCTATACGTTACAGCCTTTTTAGTAATAATTTAAAAGAGTTCATTTGCTTTCATACGTTTCAACTCAATATGTGTATTTTTCTTATGTCTGCAATAGAAGTAAATACCTAGCATAACAAAATTTACAGCATTGATAGACACAATAGTATATACAATGCTTGTTGTTGTAAGAGAGTGATCTACTAGTGCTACAGATGTTTTCTTATCTGAAGAACTTTCTACCACTTCACCTGTTTCTGTCATTACGGATTGAGTCGTTTCAATTTTATTATGAGTGGGTATGAATCCAAATGTGAATATGAGTGAACTTGCAAAAATAACGATTGGGATAATCAAACCAAATAACTTGTTATCCTTTTTCGATAAAAATATTTGTAGTCTTATAATTGCGATTATAATAATCACACCAATAATAGCTCTAACCATTTTTTGATTTCTCCTTTATTTTCTTATACTCTGTAATTAAATTCTTAGCAACATCAAATTCTATATCTTCATCAATGACATATCTTTTGATCAACTCTACAAACTCATCATTGTCTGTTTTGTCTTCAGATAATTTGATCTTATCAATCAATTTATTCAATCTAACTCTTACTGTTGGATAAGTAACACCGTATAACTTAGCAACTTCTTTTAAAGAACCTGAAGCGAGTAAAAATCTTTTTATAAAAATCATATCTTCATCATCCAAATTTTTCATCCATATAGGAACAGTATCCATATTTATCACCTCTATTTGTAATATAACATATTTATATTTTAAATAAAAGATAAATATTTTAACAATATTAAAAAATAAATTTAATAAAAATAAAAACACTACTAGTTTTTTGATGAATATGGAAGTATTGTGTATTTTGATTAGGTTTGATTTATTTAGTTGTTTGATATGATATAGTAGTGTGGAATGGAGAGGTGAATATGAAGAAAATATTAATTTTATTAGTGACAATGATGTTATGTGCCTGCTTATCTGCAGAACCTATGTCACTCAAAGACAGCTATGGACAGTACAAACAGGAAGAAATCGTCTATGTGAATAAGAAGGATTTCATAAAGAAGAAGGATGCTTATAATGCCTATCTTGTTTATGAAATGAGTAAAGATGCATGTACATTTGAAAGTGATTTAAAGTATCAGAATGTCCAATATAAGAAGGTTGAATTATCAAAGGATGAGAAAGAAAAAGTACCTGAAGCTTTGATTAAATATAACCTTTATGAAGGTGATAAACAGTTAGGTATTGCGGTTTACTTAGGTGAAGAAACTGTTTATATTTCTAGCTATGATCAATATGATGGGAAGCCTGTCTATATTGCGAAAATGAAAAAAATCACAAAGAAGAGTTAAAATTTACGAAAAACAGAAAATAAATAATTTTGTTTATATTTAAAGAAAAATTATTGACAAAGTAAAAAAGTGATTGTATTATAAACCCAAGTTAAATAAACAAATCGATGAACGAGAAGAGTATCTTACAATCACCTACAGCGAGATGACATAGAGTGGAAGGTCATCAGGAAGATATAAGAGAAACGCACTCGGGAGAGTCTGTTGGAATTGAGTATAACAGAACGTGAATCTGCGTTAATGAAGAGGTGGTTTGTATGATACAAGCAACTAGAGTGGTACCGCGTTTATATACGTCTCTGGATTAATCCAGAGGCGTTTTTTGTTTATTAAAGGGGTGTTTGATATGAAGGAACGACGATCTAGTTAAGTAGTGGGGCATTAAAATAAAACATCAAACATTAAAGGAGAAGAAAATTATGGAAAAGAAAACATTTAAGAAAGTTGTATTAGCTTATAGTGGAGGATTAGATACTTCAATTATTATTTCTTGGTTAAAGGAAAATTATGGCTGTGAAGTTATTGCGGTCGCTGCTGATGTGGGACAGGGTGCTGGAGAACTTGATGGTCTTGATGAAAAGGCTGCAAAGACAGGTGCTTCTAAATATATTTGTGTAGACTGCAAACCTGAATTCGTTAAGGATTTCTGTTTTGAAGCAGTTAAAGCCAATGCATTATATGAAGGTAAGTATATGTTAGGTACTTCTCTTGCAAGACCAATTATTGCGAAGAAGTTAGTAGATATCGCTTTAGAAGAAGGTGCAGATGCCATCTGTCATGGATGTACTGGTAAAGGTAATGACCAGGTAAGATTTGAATTAGCTATTAAAGCATTCGCACCAGATATGCCTATTATTGCTCCTTGGAGAGAATGGGATATTAAATCAAGAGAAGAAGAAATCGAATATGCTGAAGCAAGAAAGATTCCTTTAAAGATCAACAGAGAAACAAACTACTCTAAAGATAAGAACTTATGGCATTTATCACATGAAGGTTTAGATCTTGAAGATCCAGCTAATGAACCTAAGTATGATGAAATTCTAGAAATGGGTGTTTCACCAGAAAAGGCACCAGATGTTCCAACATATATCACTTTAACTTTTGAAAAGGGTGTTGCAGTTGCATTAAATGGTGAAAAACTTGAACCAGTAGAAATGTTGACTAAGTTAAATGAAATCGGTGGTGCAAATGGTGTTGGTATCGCAGATATGGTTGAAAACAGACTTGTTGGTATGAAATCAAGAGGTGTATATGAAACACCAGGTGGAACTATTTTATATGCAGCACATCAGAACCTAGAAGAAATTACTGTAGATAAAGAAACACAGCACTTTAAACAGCAGTTAAGCTTAAAGCTTGCTGATAATATCTATAATGGTCAGTGGTATACACCTCTTACTGAAGCATTACTTGCATTTGTAGATAAGACTCAGGAAAACGTAAATGGTGACGTTAAACTTAAATTATATAAGGGTAATATTGTAGGTGCTGGTGTAACATCTCCAGATACATTACATGATTTACAGACAGCATCATTTGATGAAGATGATGATTATGATCAGTATGATGCGAAAGGATTCATCACATTATATGGTTTACCAATTAAGGTAAAAGCTAAGTTAGATCAGAAGAAAAAGAAATAGGAGTTTAAGACATGGTATTGTGGAAAGGTAGATTTTCTAAAGAATTAAATCATGAAGTGAATGCATTCAATTCATCTCTTTCATTCGATCATCGTATGTATAAGCAGGATATCAGAGGATCTCTTGCTCATGCAAAGATGTTATGTAAACAGAGTATTATTGAAGAGAAAGATTATGAAGAGATTGTAGAAGGTTTAAATGCAATTTTAAAAGAGATTGAAGAGGGTACACTCCTCTTTGATCCTGAAGCTGAAGATATTCATATGTTTGTGGAAAGTGAACTCACAAAGCGTTATCCAGTGGCTGGTAAAAAACTACATACAGGACGTTCTAGAAATGATCAGGTTGCATTAGATCTTCGTTTATATGCACATGATGAAATTCTAGAAATCAAGAAGATGTTAGTAAACCTGATTTATACATTAACAGGTTTAGCTGAACATAACCTTGATACAATCATGCCAGGATACACACACCTACAAAGAGCGCAGCCTATTACTTTTGCGCATCATTTAATGGCTTATGCATCAATGTTCTTAAGAGATATTGATCGTTTAGAAGATGTTGATAAAAGACTTTATGTATCACCTCTAGGAAGTGGTGCACTTGCTACAACAACTTATCCATTAGATAGACCATTTGTGGCAGAAGAATTAGGTATGCATGATATTATGTATAACTCTTTAGATGGTGTCAGTGATCGTGATTATGCGATTGAGTTATCAAGTGCCTTAGCCACAATCATGATGCATTTATCAAGATTCTCAGAAGAAGTGATCCTATGGTGTTCATGGGAATTCAAGTTTATTGATTTGGATGATGCATATGCAACAGGTTCTTCTATTATGCCTCAGAAGAAGAATCCAGATATTGCAGAATTAGTAAGAGGTAAGAGTGCAAGAGTCATTGGTGATGTGAATACATTACTTACAATGATGAAGGGACTCCCTCTTGCTTACAATAAAGACATGCAGGAAGATAAAGAAGCTTTATTTGATGCAATTGATGAAGTCAAGCTTTGTCTTCCAGTCTTTACAGATATGATGGCAACTATTACTGTACATAAAGATAAGATGAGAGATGCTGCTGCAAGAGGATTTATTAATGCGACTGATTGTGCAGATTATCTCACTAAGAAAGGTATGCCATTTAGAGATGCTTATAAGATTACTGGGGAACTTGTAAGATATTGTATTGAACATGGAGAAACATTAGAAACACTTCCTCTAGATGTTTATACAGGTTATACAGATATGTTTGGTGAAGATGTTTATCAGGCTATTTCATTAGAAACATGTCTTAACAACAGAGCTGTTGTTGGTGGACCTTCTCCTAAAATTGAGATGGAGAATATTCATAGAATCAATCAGAAAGTGAGTGGATATTGTGATTAAAGCAGGTATTATTGGTGCAAGTGGTTATGCAGGATGTGAACTATTAAGAATCTTATTAATGCATCCTGAAGCAGAAGTAACAGCTATTTCTTCACATAGCTATACTGGTAAGAAGATTTATGATCTTTATCCTAACTTCTATCAGGTATGTGATTTAGAGTTTATTGAAGATACAGAAGTCATTGAGAAAGCAGATATTATTTTTGCATCTCTTCCTCATGGCTTATCTGAAAAGTATGCGAAGACATGTGTAGAAAAGGGTAAAAAGTTTATTGATTTAGGGGCTGACTTCAGACTTGATAAAGAAGAAGATTATCAGAAATGGTATGGTCTAGATTATAACCTACCTGAACTTCATAAGAATCAGGTATATGGTTTACCTGAAGTCAATAGAGATAAGATCAAGGATGCGACTATTATTGGAAATCCTGGATGTTATCCTACAACTATTACTTTAGGTCTCTATCCTTTATTAAAGAATAAACTTAATGTATCACAGAAAATCATTATTGATTCAGCATCAGGTACTACAGGTGCTGGTAAGAACTTAAGTGATGGTATGCATTTCCCAAGATGTAATGAATCATTCCATCCTTATAAAGTAGGTGTACATAGACATACACCTGAAATTGAACAGGAATTAAGTAAGATGAATGAAAAAGATGTACATATCACATTTGTACCTCATCTACTTCCTGTAGACCGTGGTATTGTATCTACTATTTATGTTCCTGTAGATAAATCTCTTGAAGAAATCTATGAAACATATGTAGAGACTTATAAGGATGAACAGTTTGTAAGAGTATTACCTCTTGGACAGGTGGCAGACTTAAAGTTTGTGAAAGCATCTAACTATTGTGATATTTCATTACATATGGATGAACGTGATCATACATTAATTGTAGTATCTACAATTGATAATATGGTTAAAGGTTCTGCTGGTCAGGCAGTACAGAATATGAATATTATGTATGGACTCGATGAGAATACAGGTTTAAATCTTGTCGCTCCATCATTCTAAGGAGGAAGTCATGAAAGATATACTTGGTGGTGTTTGTGCACCAATAGGATTTAGCGCAAATGGTATTCATGCAGGAATGAGAAAGAATAAATCTAAGAAAGATTTATCTCTTATTGTGAGTGAAGAGTTATGTACAGCAGCTGCAACATATACACAAAATAAAGTTAAAGGTGCTCCTTTAACAGTTACAAAGCAGCATTTAAAGAATGGTCGTGCAAGAGCTATTATCTGTAATTCAGGTAATGCGAATACATGTAATTCAAATGGTATTGAGCTTGCGAATGAAGTATGTGCTTTAGCTGCAAAGGAATTAGGTTTAAAGGAAGATGATATTATTGTCGCTTCTACTGGTGTTATTGGTCAGCCTATGTCTATTGATCCTTTTAGAGATCATATGAAAGAACTAGTAAAGGGATTAAATGTAGATGGGTCTCATGATGCTTGTTATGGAATCATGACAACTGATACACAGCCTAAAGAATATGCAGTAGAGTTTAAATTAGGGAATACAAAGTGTCATATTGGAGCTATCGCAAAAGGTTCTGGTATGATTCATCCAAATATGGCAACAATGCTTGCCTTTGTGACAAGTGATGTCGCTATCTCTAAAGAATGTCTAGAAGCAATGGTACATGAAGTTGTCGATGATACATTTAATATGGTCAGTGTTGATGGAGATACTTCTACAAATGATATGTTATGTGTATTATCAAATGGTATGGCACAGAATAATAAGATTGTCTTAAAAGATCAGTCTTATAATGTTATGAAGGATGCGTTATATCATATTTGTGAACAATTATCTCGTGGCATTGCGAAAGATGGTGAAGGAGCGACTAAGCTTCTTACATGTAATGTCAAGAATGCAAAGACACTTAAGGATGCCAAGATTGTCGCAAAGAGTGTTATCACTTCTACTTTATTTAAAGCAGCAATGTTTGGTAGAGATGCGAATTGGGGTCGTATCTTATGTGCTATTGGTTATTCTGATGCTGATTTAGACATCAATAAAGTATCCGTGACATTGGCTTCATCTGCAGGAGATATCCATGTTTGTGAGAAGGGCATGGGTGTCATCTTTGATGAAAACAAAGCTTTAAAGGTCTTATCTGAAGATGAGATTGATATTAATATTGATTTAAATGATGGTATGTGGGATGCCACAGCGTGGGGCTGTGATCTTACTTATGATTATGTAAAGATTAATGGGGAATATAGAACATAATGGAAGAAAGAGAAATATATCGAGCAAAAATCTTATCTGAAGCTGTTCCTTATTTACAGGAATACAATGGTAAGACAGTAGTAGTAAAATATGGTGGAAATGCGATGATCAATGAAGAATTGATGAACAATGTCATTTCTGATATATGTCTGATGACTTTAGTAGGTATTAATGTGGTATTGGTTCATGGTGGGGGCCCTGAAATCAATAAGGCATTAAAACGTTCTGGTATAGAATCAAAGTTTATTAATGGGTTACGTTATACTGATGAAGAAACAATTGATATTGTACAGGAAGTATTAGCTGGTAAAGTCAATAAGAATCTTGTAAAGCTAATAATGAATGGGGGAGGCCGTGCAGTAGGTCTTTGTGGTATTGATAATAAGTTGTTAGAGGCGAAGAAGATTAAAGACGAATTAGGTTATGTAGGCACTGTTACACAGGTGAACAATCAAATCATTAAGGATGCAATCAAGAGTGGTTATATTCCAGTTATTGCATCTATTGCGATGGATGATGAAGGTAATAGCTATAATGTGAATGCGGATTATGCAGCAGCAGCTATTGCGGATAGTCTAGAAGCAGAAAACTTGATTGTAGTTAGTGATATTCCTGGTTTATTAAGAGATCCTCATGATGAAAATACATTGATTCCAGAGGTATCTATCCAGGATGTAGAAAACTTAAAAGCAGAAGGTATTATTGCAGGAGGTATGATTCCTAAAGTGGATTGTATTACTCATGCATTAAAAGGCAATATGTCTAAAGCAGTCATTATTGATGGTCGTATTCCACATTCTATTCTTATTGAAATATTATCTAAGGATGGTAGTGGTACACTATTCACAAGATAACAGAGTTACATCTGTTATCTTTTTTTTACGTCTCAAATAGTATATTATTAAAGATAAGGAAGGGGAAGACGATGAAAAGATTATTATGCTTATTATTATGTAGTATATTGTTTGTAGCATGTGGTACTACAAAAGAGACAAAAAAGAAAGATACTGCAGTAGTAGAGAAACAAAAGAAAAAGGAAGAAGAAGCTAAGAAACTAGAGGAACAAAAGAAAAAGGAAGAAGAAGCTAAGAAACTAGAAGAACAGAAGAAACAGGAAGAAGAAGCAAAGAAATTAGAAGAACAGAAGAAGTTAGAAGAACAGAAGAAATTAGAGGAACAGAAAAAAGCTGAGGAAGCTAAAAGACAGGAAGAATTAAAACGACAACAGGCACCTGTTGCGACAAATAATAATGTTGTCGCAATTGATGCAGGACATCAGGCAAGAGGTAATTCACAATTAGAACCTATTGGTCCAGGTGCTTCAACACAAAAGGCTAAGGTGGCAAGTGGGGCAACAGGAACTGCCACACGTATTCCTGAATATCAGACAACACTTAATGTCAGCATGAAACTAAGAGATGTATTACAGTCTAGAGGGTATAAGGTTGTGATGATCCGTACAACTAATGATGTGAATATTTCTAATAGAGAAAGAGCTGAAATGGCCAATAATGCAGGTGCTGGTGCTTTTATTAGATTACATTGTGATGGTATTGATAATAGCGGTGTGACAGGTGCAAGTGTACAGGAACCAGCCAATGGTAATCCTTATATGAGTGCAGGTAATGTATCTGCTTCACAATCTTTAGGAAGAACAGTACTGAATCATTATTGTAGTACAACAGGTATTAGAAATAGAGGAATGGCCACACGTAATGATCTAAGTGGAATCAACTGGTGTAAGACACCTGTCTGTTTATTAGAGATGGGATTCATCTCTAATGGGGATGAAGATAGAAAGTTAAACAACAGTGATTTCCAACAGAAAATTGCGGAAGGCATTGCGAATGGTATTGATGCTTATTTTGGTCGATAATAATTGCATTCATGCCTATTAACTGTTTATAATGGTTCTTGATAAGGTTATCCTTATAGGATAACCTTGAATTTTAGAGTATATTCCTATTGGTTTAGTAGGAACAAGAGGTGAAATAATGGATAACATAAAAGCGATAGAACGTAGTATTATTACAAACTTTAGAAAACCTTTATGGCGTAGATTTATTAAGGGTATTCAGGATTATGAACTCATTGAACCTGGTGATAAGATTGCGGTATGTATTTCAGGTGGTAAAGATTCAATGCTTCTTGCGAAGCTATTACAGGAATTACAGAGACATGGTAAGTTTCATTTTGATTTAGAGTTTATTTGTATGGATCCAGGCTATAATCCTGCTAATAGAAAATTGATTGAAGAGAATGCAGAAAAGCTTGGTATTCCTATTCAGTTCTATGAATCAGATATATTCAATGTTGTACATGGTATAGATAAGAACCCTTGTTATTTATGTGCAAGAATGCGTAGAGGGTTCTTATATAATAGAGCACAGGAGTTAGGATGTAATAAGATTGCGTTAGGACATCATTTTTCAGATGTAATAGAAACTATTTTAATGGGGATGATGTATGGGGCTCAGATCCAGACTATGATGCCTAAGCTTCATAGTAAGAACTTTGAAGGAATGGAATTAATCCGTCCTATGTATTTGATTCATGAAGAAGATATTATTGCCTGGGTTGATAAGTTTAATTTAAAGTTCTTACAGTGTGCATGTCGTTTTACAGAAGAATCAGAAGCACGTGGAGAAATAGAACATACATCTAAACGTGCAGAAACTAAGGCGTTGATTAAGAAACTAAGAGAGATCAATCCTAAAGTAGAACAGAATATTTTTAAGAGTGTAGAGAATGTAAATCTTAAGACAATTATTGCCTATACTGATTGGGATGAATCAAAGAAGAGTTTCTTGGATTTTTATAAGGAGCAGGAATAATGGATGATCAGTTTACAAGATTAAGATGGGTTGCAGGTGATAACTGTATTGATATTATGAAGACGAAACATGTTGCAGTATTTGGCTGTGGTGGTGTTGGAGGCTTTGTGGTAGAAGGTTTAGTTCGTTCTGGTGTAGGAACAATTGATGTATATGATCATGATACAGTGGATATCACAAACCTCAATAGACAGATTATAGCGTTACATTCTACAGTAGGTAAGAAAAAAGTAGATATCATTAAAGAACGTATGTTAGATATTAATCCAAATTTAAATATAAATACGTTTGATACATTTTATTTACCTGAAAATGCTGATACAATAGATTTATCTCAATATGATTATGTGATTGATGCAATTGATACAGTAACTGCAAAGATAGAATTGATTAAGAGATGTACTGAATTGAATGTACCTATTATCTCTTCTATGGGTACAGGAAATAAGCTTGATCCAACTCATTTACAGATTACTGATATATATAAGACAAAGATTGATCCTCTTGCGAAAGTAATGAGAAGAGAATTAAAAGCAAGAAGAATTAAGAAGTGTTTAGTTGCTTATTCAGATGAGATTCCTGCAAAGACAGGACAGAGAACACCAGGTAGTAGTGTATTTGTGCCAGCAAGTGCAGGATTAATGATTGCAGGATATGTGTTTCAATCATTGATAGGAGGATAACAGTATGGCTAAAGTTGCAGTTTTAATGGCAGATGGTTTTGAAGAAGTAGAAGCCTTAGGTGTAGTAGATATCTTAAGACGCGCAGAAGTGGATGTAGACACTGTTTCTATTAAAGAGGAGCAGGTTGTCATTTCTTCTAGAAACATTCCTGTACGTGCGGATAAGACGCTTACAGACATGGATTATTATGATATGATTGTGATTCCTGGAGGAGCAGGTGCATGGACCTTAAGAGATGATGATCGTATTATTTCACTCATTAAGAAATATGATCATGAAGAAAGATATATTGCCGCTATATGTGCAGGACCTATGGCTTTAGGTAAAGCAGGTGTAATCACTAATAAGAAAGTCACTTCTTATCCAGGAGAAGAAATTGAAAGCTATTTAAAAGCAGGTAAATATGTTGAAGAAGAAGTGGTTGTAGATGGTCATATTATTACAAGTAGAGGACCAGCCACAGCATTTGCGTTTGCCTATAAGCTTTTAGATGTATTAGGTATTGATTCATCAAGCCTTAAGCATGGAATGTTGTATGATCTATACAGATAGCCTTTGTGCTATCTTTTTTTAATGCGAAAAAAACGATCCCGAAGGATCGTAATATTTAATATGGTGACCGGTACGGGATTCGAACCCGTGAATGCATGCGTGAAAGGCATGTGAGTTAACCGTTTCTCCAACCGGCCAGCGGAATTGAGTATATCATAGGAGAAACAAATACGTCAATAGTTATTTTAATATTTTGATAAAGAAAATGCTGAAATTTTTTTGTCTTTAAAGGTAAACTTAATTTGTATATTCTTCTCTTTATATTTATAGGTTATAGTACCTTTTCCGTTATTGTAATGGTTAGAAGTAGGAGAAGAATAAGTATGCTTTACTGTAGAGTAATCAGTTCCTACAGTAATATTATTCTTAAGTTTATACTTCTTAGTAAAGAGAGTGATTGTTTGGATTTTTCCATCCTTTTCTGAATATTGAATATTAGAATCAAATAAAGCATCTGACATCTTTGATGCACTCATACCAGGATAGAGCTCTTTATTCTTATAAATGACTGTATAGTCCTTTATATCAGTTTGAGCACTACATGCACATAATAAGAGACATAGTAATAATAGTATCTTCTTCATATATATACCTCCTTGTCTTTATATTAGAACTTTAATAAGAAATTGCAAGAAAAGTTTGACAGGGAGCAACTACCGTCTAGTAGAATAAATGTAGGAGGTAATTGTTATGGAATATGTAAAATTAAATAATGGTGTAGAAATGCCGTTCATCAGTTTTGGAGTTTATCAGATTCCAAAAGAGGATACTAAGAGATGTGTATTAGATGCAATCAAGTCTGGATATAGAGGCATTGATACAGCACAGAGCTACTTCAATGAAAGTGAAGTAGGGGATGCGATTGTAGAGTGTGGTGTTCCTAGAGAAGAACTCTTTATCACTACTAAAGTCTGGATTGATCATTATGGTTATGAAGAATGTAAGGCATCAGTAGAAGAATCTTTAAGAAAACTTAAAACAGACTATTTAGATCTATGTTTACTTCATCAGCCTTTTAGTGATTATTATGGTGCTTATCGTGCTTTAGAAGAGTTATATGCAGAAGGTAAAATAAAAGCAATTGGTGTTTCTAATTTCTATCCTGATCGTTTGACAGATATTTGTATGTTTGGTAGAAAGGTTATTCCTGCAGTTAACCAGGTAGAAGTCAATCCTTTTAATGCACAATGGTGTGCTCAGGAAAACATGGAAAAATATGGTGTAAAAATGGATGCATGGGCTCCATTTGGTGAAGGAAGAAATAATCTATTTACTAATGAAACATTAGTTTCTATTGGTAAGAAATATAATAAGAGTTCTGCTCAGGTTGTGTTGAGATGGCTTATTCAAAGAGGTGTTATTGTTGCCTGCAAGTCTACTCATATTGAAAGAATGCAGGAAAATATCAATGTCTTTGATTTTGAATTAACAGAAGAAGACATGAATTCTATTAAAACATTAGATACTAGTAATAGCTTATTCTTCTCTCATAATGATCCTAATATGGTTGAATGGTTCGACAAGATTGTGAAAGAAAGAAGAGTAAATGAAGATTAGATAAAAAGACTTCAATTGAAGTCTTTTTTAACGGATGTTATGTTTTGATATCATCTTTTGAATGATTACAGGTATAAAGAATTCTATCACAAATGCGGAAGCATAGAATAATGCAATATGAATTATTGTAATAGGCATGATTAATGGAATAATCATCATCTTTATTGTGAAAATCATAATTACTTCTAGAAGAATCCATACAAATGTACCTAATATTAATGCGTTTTTCAAGTATGTGCGATAGAAGCTGTGATCTATTCTCTTAGTTGTTAAACCCATGTTATAGAGATAATCTCTTGTCTGTTTTTCTTCTCTTAAAATGAGATACTTAAGGTAAAAATAGAAACCATACAACAATATAAAGACAACTGCAATGAATTCTATTAATACTTTCTGATTGTTGGTGATAAGAGAATTGATTGCATCATTATCTACAAATGCACCCTCTACCTTAAAACCTAGTTTTTCTAATTCATTCTTAACCTGATTGATATTCTTAAGACTATCTACTCTTAATGTATAAGCATCTGGACGCCATGGTGTTTTCATGATGATATCATCTACATCATTCATAGTATAATTTTCAGGAAGAACATTTTCAATTTTTACATAACCTTTTTCACTATGAGGATCCTCTATATTATAAATAACAACACTTTCTTTGACTTTAAAAGCTTCCATATATGGTGTAATACAGTCTCTAGGAATGTAAACATACGCATCTCCTGTGCCAACACTATTTGTACTTATAGCTGATCCTGGTTTTAAAATTCCTCTCACAGGCAGGTTCATATAAACAAGTTTTACACAAGGTGTGTTGATATCGATCCACTCATCACCATCAGATGATGTTCCCACTTGAGAAATACCAGAAGCATTATAAACAGGTATTGGAACCCATAATCCTATTTTTAACTTCTTGATATTAATATCCTCTAGTCTAAGGTTATTTTCTTCTAAGAAAGCTTCCATTTTTTCGTTGCTTAAATAGACACCTTTATTATCAGCATGTTTAATAGTGATGTTTGTATAATCATCCCTACTATCATAAGTTTGAAGCATAAAGATGGATGAACTACCATTCATATGACCATCAGATAGTGATATCTGATCATAGTTATTTTCTGTTGCACCATTCATATCATCCGTCCATTCTGAGAAGGTGCTATAGTGAACATCATATCTCCATGTAAGGCGTTCTATGTGACTGACACTTTTAATCTTATTGTAATCCTGTTGACTCAGAGGTGTTTCTCCAGAATAGTATGTATAATAATCATTCTTATATTTTTCTTTGTAGACAACAAGGTCTCTAGAAGCAACAGAATTAATTTTGTCTTCATAAGAAGCACTATATGTTCCATAAATATTATAACTATAAGCACATATAATCATTGTGAAAGCAACAAGTATATTCATTACTGTTCTGAAAGTACGATGCGAAAAACGAATATCCATGTTTTTATCTTTCATGATAGGTGCTTTTATTAAACTCTTCTCTTTGGATAGATCTCTATCTATGATTAATGCACCCTCTACTTTATAAAGCGTATCAGCTGCTTGAATCATTCTACTATCATGTGATGCACTAATCACATAATGTCCTTTATCTGCGTACTCTTTGAGAATATTGATCATTATATTTGCATAACCTGGATCAAGTGCAGCAGTAGGTTCATCTAAGATGAGTATTTCAGGCTGTCTTATTAAGGCTAAATAAACGGCAACGCGTGTTTTTTCTCCTCCAGATAAACTTTTAGGATATTTATTTTCAAGAGGTTTTATACCTAATTGTTCTTCATAATCAGGAATTCTTTTACATCCTAATTTTTCTAACTGTTTAATATGGCTGCCAATGGTCATTCCTTCTATGAATAAAGGTATCTGGTGAACATTTGCGAGATGATCATGAATGAATTTCTGTTTATTGTCTTCATCAAGAGTATCAATTCTTTGCCCTTCATAGAGATAAATACAGTCATAAGCAAATTGGAAGGCTTTAAGAAATGTGGATTTTCCTGATCCGCTTCTTCCTTTAATAACAGTTAAATGTCCACATTCAGCACGAAATGAAGCATCTTTAAATACAGTCTTTTTTCCAAAAGACACATTAAGTTGTTTAATTTCAAGCATATTAAACCACCTCATTTCTTAGTTCTGTAACAATATCAATCTTTTTGATAAATCTTGATTGAGTCATCACTCTTTCTAAAAGAAGAATGATTATAAAGACAAAAGTAGATATAAGAGGTGCTACAAGTGAGAATATACCTGTAAAAACCAACATGATAATTGATATGATTGTACTGATAACTAAAACAGCACAAAGCCCAATAATGCTTTCAGTCAGAGATATATGAATCAAATCTTTTTCTCTTAAGCCAGAAATTCTTAATAAAACAAGTTCGCTCTTTCTTTGCATTAATAAATGTGATTCAAGAACAATATCAATAATCATAGCTACAAGAATAATAATACCTGCAAATGTAAACATCAGCATTTGATAATAGTTGTTTAAGCTATTCATCGATTCTCTATCTGTAAATGAATCATTGATTGTATAACCACTCTTTTCATAGCCTTTTAGAGCTGTTTCTAATTTATCGTATGTATCATAGCATACTACGTATCCTATATATTGTTTATCTTTACTGTTCTTTTCATAAATGGATTTCATTAATGAATAAGGCATGTAGATATATCTTTGACTTTTTACTACATAATGGACTTTTTTAGAATTTTTAAATACACCATTCATATCAAAACTGTGTTCAGTTTGATGCATTCCTTCTCTATCTTTAATGGTTATATCTAGATTTATTTTGTTGTTCTTGGATTTCTGATTGAGAATATAGAAGGTAGATTCATCCATGTATATACCATTTTGTTTATCCTGTATAGGTCTATCTATATACTTGGATAAATCATCTTCTTTGAAATAAGGAACAATATAAACTTCTTCACCATTCACATCAGTAGACATCTTATATAAGGGATATGCATTCTTATCATTTAATGTAATCAGTTTACTATAATCCTGATCTACATAAGAATGTTCATCTTTCGTGATAATAGCTTTGTTTTCTAATTGTCCTACTAGCATCTGCATTGCTTGCTTTTTAGAATTATGAATAATTCCAGTCATAACCTGACATGAAACAAGACTTAAAACAAAAACCATCAATAAAAGAACATACATAAAGCTATAATGCTTCATATACGTTTTAACATATTCAATGCAGAAATTATGATTGATAGAAGGGGCTATGCCTTCACCGCTTTGATCTTCGCAAAGTGTAGAATCAGAAGATGAAAGCGTACCATCTTTAATCATATAGGTAACATCAGCATATCCTATTGCACAATCAGAGTGTGATGCCATAACAATAGTCATATCATGACTCAGTTCTTTTAGTATTTCATATATTTGTATTTCATTGTCATGATCTAGAGAAGCAGTCGGTTCATCAAGGATAAGAACCTGTGGATGACTAACAAGAGCACACGCAATAGAAAGTCTTTGTCTTTCACCAAGAGAAAGTGTCATAACATTTTGTGAAGGAGAAACATCTAAATGCATTCTATCAAGGCATTCATCTATATCATTATCCGTTAATACTTTATTATGAATACGTGCAAAATATTGAAGTGTACCTGTCACATCAAGATGAGGAAGAAGACTGCTTTCTTGTAAAACATAACCAATACGGCTTCTTCTATATTCATCTCTTTCCTCTTCTTCTATGAGTTTTCCATCATAATAATATTTATAATTGCTTTTATTATCCATGAGGGCAATACAATAAAGAAGTGCAGTTTTTCCTGAACCACTTTTACCTCTTAGAAGAGTGATAGAATGAGCAGGAATACTGATCGATGCATGATCTAGAATAACTCTATCATAGGCGATGGTTACATCTTTGAGTTCAATCATATTATTATTCCTTTCTAAATATAACTCCCAGTAGAACTGGGAGTCGTTAAAATTATTTTATATTACGTGTAGACCATTTGTCAGTTGCACCATTTACAGACCAATGATAAATCATGCTGCCGGAATGGGAAACGTAATTATAATCAGTGCTCGAGAAATTTACTTTTTGTTCACAATGGTAAAAACTAGGATTTCTTTTATAAGTTTTTGGAATTCCTGATTTAGTAGCGTATCCACCTTTTCCAGAATAGCCGATACTGGTTGGTGATCCTACTTTCCATCGTGTTGTTTCGTGAGTATAGTAAGTCGCTGTTACACTAGCAGAGGTTCCTGCACATGTTCCACGTAATGTCTTAGACATTGATGCAGCATAAACGGATTGGATGCTAATAAAACATGCAATACCACTTGCTAATATTATAAATTTCTTTTTCATAAGTGATCACCTTAAATGTTGTTACATTTATCATAATAATATGCTGCACAGAACGTGTAAAGCCTTACATATAAAAAGCTGTATTAAATTAAAACTAGTATAAATTTCTGTAACTCTTGTATTGCTTGTTAAGGTTAGCTAAAAGGCCTGGTTTCTTATGCCACATAATCTAAAGAACTTTTTTTACATTACTTATGATAGTTTATAATCATCACTTATGTTATTTGAATTAAATATAATAAAATTTGAATACCTACAAACCCCAGGTATGCCATAAATACATTTTTTTAATGGCATCCTTTTAAACAGACAATAGAAAGAACAAACAAAGATCAAAAAATACTATTTCTTGCAGATTATGAGTATTCAAATAATATATATGAAAACATTACGTAATATTAACGAATGCTTAACATAGAAATTATATCTATATGATATTATTCTTATAGGAGGATATATTATATGAAAAAAATAATTATAGCATTATTTTCATGTCTGTTAATTTTCCCGATGTATTCAAATGTTAATGCTTTTGAATATAACGAAAACTTAAATACACTTTGGGAAAATAGACAAAACTTTAAATTGGCATATTCAGATATTTCTAAAACTGTGTCATTTTTTACTACGAATGGAGTAAGGTATGAATTAGATGAGGTGATTGCCTATAGTGGAAAATGCGTAAAAAGTAAATATTATAGATTGGATAATGGAAAAACTTTTTTAGGAGAGCAGTCAACAATATTCAATGAAAATAATGAAGGAATAGAAGCAACAATGATTGAAAAAAATAAGGTGATATATAAAAGTATAATTAGATCACCTGATAATATGTTGAGAAACAACAATACTAATAATTGTAATTCGCAAATAGTGCCATACTCTGCAAAGGTATCATCAAGATGGTTTTCTCAGGGGGTCTATAAAGGTTCGAATAATATTGCAAGATATACTGTTTCAGCGTTGATTGCACTTATTGGATATATTAGTGGGACAGCTACTGGAGTTGTTATATCGGCGCTAGCAGAAAAAGCAGTTAGCGAACATTGGCCGGCGGTATACTATTCAAAAGAAACTTTTGTTTATATGAAAAGATGTCCTAGCTGGCCGTCTTATCCTGATTGGGTTGTAGCTGGAAAATACAAATATATTACTAAATTTTATGCCAACAGTTCTAGAAAAAAATGTAAAGGGACAGTTACTCATATAGATGGTTAAAAAATGAAAAATTATAATTTCTTTCTTTTAAGTGTACTTATCTTTATATTATTCTTGATATTTGACTGGCTTAATTTTAAAAGAATCGATATTGATTATATTAAAATAACTTTGTTTTCTCTTGTAGTTGTTCTGGCATTCATTTTGTTAAAGGAAAAATTTACAAAATAAATGTTGGATTTGGATAGAATGATATTGGAATATATTTAGAGTAACTAAACATGCGTGGGGGTTACTCGAGCTATAAAAACGCCAGTTATGTGAACTCCTGGCGTTTTTTGAACTATTAACTTTTGGAACAACTCTTTATATATTTTGCTTGTCTCTTAAAAGAAGAGATGGCTGATTATTCCAATTTAGTTGATCACTTATTATAATTGGGTTGATCAAGTCTTCCAACCTTATGAATGCATAGTGTAGTAATGAATTCTTCTAGTAAAATACTGAAGAACCATAATAAGCATGCATAGAGAATAATAGGTATATGCATCATGAAAGTCATAAAGATACTTATGATCAAGAGTATGATTAAATAGAATACGTAGTAGTAAACATAATCATATCGTGCAAGAGATTTTAACTCTTTAATACTTAGTCCATTCTCATACAAGAAGAAATATTCATCTTTATTGGAATCAATCGTCTTTTGACGATGATAGATAAGAATAATTAACATGATAATAAATATTGCACATATTAACATCATTAAACTATTCATCATTCTAGAATTAATCTGAGTGAGGTGATCAAGATTCACATTAGAATATATTGTTAAGTGAGGATCTATATCATTGATTTGAGAAAGAATACTAGATATATATTGTGCATCATCTACTCTCACAAGTAACATCCTTGTATCATCAATCTCAAAGTATTTCCTATATATAGTTTCAGGAAGATAGAGTACATCATCTCCTTGAGAAGTAATAGTATTCTTCTTGTTTATATAGGAAGAAGTGTGAAACAAAAATCAATCAAAACGTATAAAAAAAGACAAACTTAAAAACAAGTTTGAATAGTTTAGAAAAAATAGAATAAATGAATATTATGGTTTAGTTAATTTAGAAACGTCAAAACCTGATTTCTTAAGAAACTCAATTGCTGATTCTTCTGTTA
>ERZ869979.18-NODE-18-length-40653-cov-13.062968_pt1 | contig 40653 bp, 47 predicted proteins | sample MGYA00521269_ERZ869979 | MGnify/ENA primary metagenome ERZ869979 (study PRJEB32232, sample SAMN07284974) | human gut metagenome | biome: human-associated habitat; material: feces | host: Homo sapiens | place: Tanzania | collected 2014-04-05 ... | reverse complement strand
CTGATTATTTTATTATTTAAGAAGTTTATTTTTTAATTATCATAATTCTTTGAATGTGATAATATGAATTTGTCAAAAAGAGTGAAATTTAAGTTAAAATTTTACTCTTTTTGCAGTCGCACCTCGTATTGGGGTGCGTGGATTGAAATTGCAATCATTAAAGACCACTCATCAACAAAAGGCGTCGCACCTCGTATTGGGGTGCGTGGATTGAAATTCTACTATGTCAGTTTTCTTCACAAAGACAATATGTCGCACCTCGTATTGGGGTGCGTGGATTGAAATGTTCACAGCAGGAGCACTCATAGGCTGCACGCTATGTCGCACCTCGTATTGGGGTGCGTGGATTGAAATATTTAAAGCATGCAACCTTTTATTTGTTTCTTGAACGTCGCACCTCGTATTGGGGTGCGTGGATTGAAATTTCATGAAGATTGTCTTCATATTCATCATGAAAGGTCGCACCTCGTATTGGGGTGCGTGGATTGAAATTATTCGTTAACTATCAGACATTTGTTTCTGAAGGTCGCACCTCGTATTGGGGTGCGTGGATTGAAATCGAATTAATTGCTAAGCAGCAGGAAATGCTAGCGGTCGCACCTCGTATTGGGGTGCGTGGATTGAAATAGGACGGCACCCTTTTAGCAAGTTGCCATTATCCGTCGCACCTCGTATTGGGGTGCGTGGATTGAAATTAAGAATGACTGAATATGGTTTTAATCAAAATTTGTCGCACCTCGTATTGGGGTGCGTGGATTGAAATCTCTTGAAGGATTAGGTATTGAAGATGGAAAAATCACGTCGCACCTCGTATTGGGGTGCGTGGATTGAAATTTCCAGCATAAATATTATCACGATCATTGAAAATATAGTCGCACCTCGTATTGGGGTGCGTGGATTGAAATATAGCGTGCAGCCTATGAGTGTTCCTGCTGCAGATGTCGCACCTCGTATTGGGGTGCGTGGATTGAAATATAAATACCTTTGTACCATCTGCCTTCAACTGCTGTCGCACCTCGTATTGGGGTGCGTGGATTGAAATAAAATTTAAAGGGCTTCTGAAGATGTGGGGGTTGTGTCGCACCTCGTATTGGGGTGCGTGGATTGAAATCGTTTTTAGAGCCATCGTTATCAAACACAAACTGTCGCACCTCGTATTGGGGTGCGTGGATTGAAATACTGCTAGCCAACCAACATAAATTGTCTTGGTTTTGTCGCACCTCGTATTGGGGTGCGTGGATTGAAATTGCTTGCTTTCTTGATGTTTCCGCACTTACGCGCGTCGCACCTCGTATTGGGGTGCGTGGATTGAAATCTTTTACAACTACTATTATACTGATTTTTAACCGGTCGCACCTCGTATTGGGGTGCGTGGATTGAAATATCATTAAAGACAATTTTGTTAGATCTAAAACTGTCGCACCTCGTATTGGGGTGCGTGGATTGAAATTGCTTTTTCGACTGCGCACCCAAGCCCTGTAACCGTCGCACCTCGTATTGGGGTGCGTGGATTGAAATTTGCCACCTTGTGCACCTTTAGAGTGGTGATGCGGTCGCACCTCGTATTGGGGTGCGTGGATTGAAATATAGCGTGCAGCCTATGAGTGTTCCTGCTGCAGAGTCGCACCTCGTATTGGGGTGCGTGGATTGAAATCAAAGATAGAAATGAGATCACAAAAGACTTTGCAGAGTCGCACCTCGTATTGGGGTGCGTGGATTGAAATTGCGAGGGCAGTTGAGCAATCTGAAGACAGAAAAGTCGCACCTCGTATTGGGGTGCGTGGATTGAAATAGCTCATCAACAAGATTCCAAACGAAAAGGACAAGGTCGCACCTCGTATTGGGGTGCGTGGATTGAAATTTTGTTTTCCATCTCTACGTCATATCCTAATAACGTCGCACCTCGTATTGGGGTGCGTGGATTGAAATCTACTGCTAGATTGAAAGAAGTAACTGCCTTTCGTCGCACCTCGTATTGGGGTGCGTGGATTGAAATCAAAGAAAACAGGTGTTTATACAGTCATTCTGACTGTCGCACCTCGTATTGGGGTGCGTGGATTGAAATATCTTTACTCCATTTCACAAAGTTATCTTTTGAATGTCGCACCTCGTATTGGGGTGCGTGGATTGAAATAAGGAGGAATGCTTATGAATCATTATACTATGTCAGTCGCACCTCGTATTGGGGTGCGTGGATTGAAATAATTTCTGATAGATTTTAATAGATGAGCGTGGGACGTCGCACCTCGTATTGGGGTGCGTGGATTGAAATCCCCAACACACGCAATTGATGAAGTCAGCTTCCTGTCGCACCTCGTATTGGGGTGCGTGGATTGAAATTTCAACATTCTCGAGCAGAAATGGAAGTATTCATGTCGCACCTCGTATTGGGGTGCGTGGATTGAAATCTTTTTGACATCAAAAAGGAACAAAAAATGTCCTGTCGCACCTCGTATTGGGGTGCGTGGATTGAAATTACCCAACCGCTACCGCTGTTTTTAGTTGGCTTCGTCGCACCTCGTATTGGGGTGCGTGGATTGAAATTTTGAAAATCTCTATAGTCATCAATCAAGACCTGTCGCACCTCGTATTGGGGTGCGTGGATTGAAATAACAAGAGTCAGAATCATCTATCTTGATGATACTGTCGCACCTCGTATTGGGGTGCGTGGATTGAAATGGGAATACTTGCGTCCATCTCGTCTAAGAAGAAAAGTCGCACCTCGTATTGGGGTGCGTGGATTGAAATTTGAGCACGTCAATATAATATTTTGCTGACTTCTGTCGCACCTCGTATTGGGGTGCGTGGATTGAAATAATTGGCTATGTAGGTTATAACAGTTTTGACAGAAGTCGCACCTCGTATTGGGGTGCGTGGATTGAAATCAATTCAACAATATCGTGAAATCCAACGCCTAGCAGGTCGCACCTCGTATTGGGGTGCGTGGATTGAAATCGAAAGTAGAAAAGTCTGTGCGTGTTCCAGAAGGTCGCACCTCGTATTGGGGTGCGTGGATTGAAATTGCAATCATTAAAGACCAATCACTTACAAAAGGGTCGCACCTCGTATTGGGGTGCGTGGATTGAAATAACTATACTGATCCACAGAAAGTGGTTGAAGACGTCGCACCTCGTATTGGGGTGCGTGGATTGAAATTGCATTGCTCTAATTTGACATGAGTAACCTTTAAGTCGCACCTCGTATTGGGGTGCGTGGATTGAAATAAGTTGGAAGAAATCTCAAAGCAACACAATATTGGTCGCACCTCGTATTGGGGTGCGTGGATTGAAATTTTCAAAATTGTACCTATCGAAGTGACCATCTCTGTCGCACCTCGTATTGGGGTGCGTGGATTGAAATAATTTCTTGAACATCTTTGGCATATTCTGAAATGAGTGAATGTCGCACCTCGTATTGGGGTGCGTGGATTGAAATAGAGAGAGATCAGACGATTGAAAACCTAAAAAAGTCGCACCTCGTATTGGGGTGCGTGGATTGAAATAAAAAACGCGAACTTGAAAATCAATAGATGGTCAAGTCGCACCTCGTATTGGGGTGCGTGGATTGAAATGTGTAATCCCTTGATAGCATGAGGATTGCCATCAGGTCGCACCCCACTTGGGGTGTGACAATTTGGGATTTTACAGTACAGCTAACTGTACTGTTTTTTTGATGTAATGTTTAATGTTAAAAGAATAGTTATAGTATCTATATTCATAATTATTTAATCTGTATTATTACCTGTTATCTATACACTTTTTGATTTCTTGAAATCAATAAATCAATCAGTATAATAAATATTGAAAAGGGGGTAAACAACTATGAAACTATCAGAATTCCACGCATTTAAACGCAAACTCAATGAACTTTATATTAATGTAAAAGACAGTAGTATGTACAAACAACTCTTCAACGGTATTAAGGCGTTAGACTGCTTTGAGACTTACTGTTTAGGAATAAGTTATCAAATCGTTTCTCACAGTACACTTTCTAGAGAGCATCAAATAAAATTATTAGATGAATTCTATGGAGAGGCACACATACCCTTTGATCCAGAAGAAGTATATACTATGATGGAAAACGGACCATACACAATAGAAGAAAATCCTGTTTGGTATGGTATAGATGCTATGACATCTAATCGTCCTGGTTCTGTTAACTTTTGCTTATACTATTCTTTAATGACAGGAATGCTCGATGAGCAGTCTGGGATTAAATACTACAATGATCTTACAAAACTTCTAAGTGGTTTCTTACATTCCTTTAATCATCATACAGATGTATATGTTGATGAATATATCGCTGAAACAGAACACTATACAACTACTATGGCTGCCCAATTCGTGCAGAACTTCCAGCAAGAATACATGCAGGCATCAAAAAAAGTAAACTAAAATGCAAAAAAAGACTTGAATGGGGGAATATTCAAGTCTTTTTTCTGCTTTTCTTTTCATCTACTAGTATAGCACAAACTGTAATCGCTATCAATAATTATTTTACATATACCCATACAGTAGAATAAATGTTACAGTATTGGTATGGAGGATTAAACATATGTTAGAAAATAAAAAGAATGTATTATTTGATATGGATGGATTACTCATTGATAGCGAAGCTTTAGGAATCAAGATGTGGGAAAAGGTATTCGCAAGTCATAATGAACCATTTAATCCAGAAGCTGCCTATAAAACTATTGGTTCAAATGGACTTGCATCACAAGAGATGTTAGAAAAGATTACAGGTAATAGATATTATTTTACTCGTTTTAGAGATGATAAAATTAAAGAAACAAGAAAATATTTAGAAACAAACCCTATGCCAGTTAAAAAAGGCGCACATGAACTATTAACTTATCTAAAAGATCATGGTTATACACTTGTTCTTACAAGTTCTACTTTTGAACCAGATGTACTATTCTCATTAAAGTCTGCTGGTTTAGACAAGTATTTTGATAAGTTTGTATGTGGTGACCATGTCACTCGTGCTAAACCAAACCCAGAAATATTCAACAAGGCAATAGAGTTATATAACCTAAATAAGGAAGAAACATTTATTCTAGAAGATTCTAGAAATGGTATTATTGCGGCAGATGCTGCAGGTATAGATGTTATTGGAGTACCTGATTTAGTAGATATCAGTGATATGACACAATCTCACTTGTTATGTATCAAAGAAAATCTTCTGAAAGTACTAGATTTAATAAAATAATTTAAGAATACAAACCTCTTATCACCTCTATCATGGTACAATAGAGAAGGAAGGAGGTTTTTTATGGATTATAATGGTTTAAGTATTGTATCACCACAATATTATCCTGATGATACAGAATGGAATAATCTCTTTAACTTATGGATTCAGGATTATGATATTAATACAGATATTACAGAACGTTTTCATTATTTGATATCTCATTCTGATTATCTTGTTATGGTTCAAAGATCACTTGATGATAGTTCTGATTATGAGATCATTTCTGTATCTAATGAACAACAACAATCCTATTTACCTGCTTTCACTAGTATAAAGGAGATTACAGACTATATAGACCTTCCTGAACCACAATTAGGTTACCAGGTAGAAGTAATGGTAGCTTCTTATAAACGTCTCTTAGAAGAGATATATATGCATACAGAAGGGTTAAGTGGTTTAGTGATTAATCCTTTTTCACAAAAGCTAGTTGCTGATGAGAAAACATTAAATAGTATAGGACACAATACAACTACAGGTATTAATCATCAAGAAGATTTACCTAGTCTTGTACCTGCTAATTTAAAGTTTAGAAAGAATATGAAGATCTATTACTCTCATGGTAAAGATCCTCATGCGAAAGAATTATTAAAAGAAAGTGTAGAAGACCTTATGGAGGATGGGGTCTTTGCTTGTCCTGTACTTGTAAATAAGAAAGATTTATATACAAATAAGACAGGAGAACTATCATTACATACAGGTGCTGATATTTATATCAAACCACTTATGTGTTCTCATGCTGATCCTAATAAACTCTATATTAGTTTATTTACTGGATTAGAAGATGTAAAAAGAGTAGATATGACACACAATGAACCAGATATGGAAATGATTATTACATGTCAATCATTTGAATCATATAAGGATGTGCTCTTTTCTAGTAATGCATTCTGTGGTATTCTCATTAATCCTTTTACAGATCATCTAGGGTTTTCTAAAGACATGCTAGATGAAATGTTTTATAATAAAGAAACAATCAACTAAGGAGGAAAACAAGTTGAATTACAAACCTTTAAAAGATGCTCAAGCATTTAATGCATCAAGATGGACTGAATCTCTTGATGCATGGAAGAAAGCTCAGGATGACAAAGAAGTAGCTTACAAAGCATTCCTTAAGAATCTAACAAAATCACATTATTATGGTTATATGAATCTACCAGAAAATGGTGAAAACATTGATTATGATCATTCATTCTTTACTATCTCACCACAGGATGGAAGTAAGAACTTTATTTCTGTCTATACTTCAATGAAAGAATTAGAAAGCAGTCTTGCGAAACCTGAAACATCTATGCCAGGTAGAAAAGTAGTTGCAGTAGAAGTCGACTATGGTTTCCTAGCAAGAGAATTAACACTTGCAGACACCCAACAAATTGATGGTATTGTGATTAACCCATTTAGTGATGACTATATTCTTACAAGAGAAGAATTAGTACAGATCTCTAAACGTTTATGTGTTGGTTTAAACCATTCAGAAAATATAGGAAACTACACTCCTGCAAACATCTTTATTAAAGAAATATGGAAGGTTTTCCAGAATGAAGAAGATGATGATAAGAGAGCAGAAATCTTTAGTCATATGATGGAAGCATTTGATGATGCTTTATTCGCTTTACCTATGATGGTAAGAAAAGAAGATTTAGAAGAAGATAATGGTAATATATATATTACTAGATCAGACGCTGATCTTGCGATTAGAATGTTATCAAGTGAAGATCATGGTGATCATGCTAATATTGTTCCTCTATTTACATCACAGGAAGATATTGAAACATTAGAAGGCTGGAATGCAGAAGATGAAGAAAGAAAAGCTATCCTAATGACTGCTGATCTTGATACACATCTTGGAGGACTTAATAATGGTGAAGCATTTGATGCACTTGCTATTAATCCATTTACTGATAATATCGTACTTACAAAAGAAATCCTAACTACAATGGGATATATTGATGAGGAGGAGTAAAAGAATGAGTAAACCATTATTAAACACAACACCAGTAGAAACAACTACTGATAAAGATTGGAAAGAAAGCTGTGGTAAATATGGAGAAGCTTCTTTTACTGCTACTAAACTAGAAGATGACTTAATGCATACATTAAAATCTTCTACATTCTTAACATATATTTCTGTAGAAGATGATGATGAAGAATCATTCTTCTTACAGACAGTATATGATGATGACGGAGATGAATGGTATGCCATTTATACTACTGTAGAAAATGCTCAGGATTCTTCTATTTTAGAAGATGCTGATTTCCCAGATCGTCATAATGTATTAGTAGAAGTAGACTATGAATTCTTATTAAATGAATTATTTAATACAGGTGATGATGAAATCTATGGTGTTGTCATTGATCCAGAAACAGAAGCATTTACTCTAAGTAGAGATACATTAAGTCATATGGGTGCAGAAGAAAATGAAGGTGTAGACCATCATGAAACTATTGGTCATAGAGTACCAGGTAATATGGAATTTGCTTGGTTATATTCTGAATATATGGAAGCTGAAGGCGATGATGAAAAAGACAAATTCCAATTACTTATGGAAGATGTAGTTGAACGTTCATGTCTTGCATTAATGACTATTGTGAATGAAACAGATTTAGTTACTTTACCAGATGGTACATATGAATTAAAACAGGATGCTTCTATGATTATTCCTTCATTATCTGCAGAAGATGAAGAAGGTAATGATTTAAGCTATTTACCACTCTTTACATCTAATGAACAGATTGATAAATGGGGTATCAAAGAGAATGTTGAATTAAAGGAAGGACAGGTATTAATCAGTCAGTGTCGTCCATTTAATCAACATGTCTCTACATTCTTAGGTGCTGGAGAATATGATGCTTTATTAATTAACCCATTTGATCAGGCATTTATTATTAGCAAGGAGTTCATTAAAGCTGTAAATGGTCAACAGGAAGAAGACGAAACACCTGCTGCATAAACTAAATATAGGGGAGACACAACATGAAAAAACTATGGAATGAATTCAAAGAATTCGCATTTAAAGGCAATGTCATTGATATGGCTGTCGGTGTTATTCTAGGTACTGCTATTACTGCTGTTGTCACATCTCTTGTACAGGACATTATTATGCCTGTACTATCCGCAATTATTAAGATCCCATCTGATATTACAGAATTAACTCTTAAAATCAATAATATTAATATCAAGTATGGGTCATTCCTTTCTAACCTCATTAACTTCTTATTAATGGCTTTCTGTATCTTTATCTGCATTAAAGCGATTAATAAGGTCATGAGTTTCCGTAAGAAGGAAGAAGAAAAAGCAGCACCTGCACCAAAGCCTGCAGACATTGTATTATTAGAAGAAATCAGAGATCTTTTAAAAGAAAAAAAATAAGCACCTAAGTGCTTATAAAGAAGGATCTTCAAGATCATCATTAAGATAAGTCGTTCTCTTAGACTTATCTTTTTTTATTTGATCTGTACTAAAAGTAACTGTTTCTTTTGTATTAGTAGGTGCTGTATTGACAAGATTTACACCTAATGACCATTCTTCTAGTTCTTCCTCTAGAGTATCTGCATCCTTTGCTTTTACTTTAATAGCCATAAACTTCACCTCTTTCGAATTAATTATATACATAATGAACTCTTTTTAAAAGCGAATAATAATGTTAAAATATGGGAAAGGAGTGAATTCGTTATGATAATAGACTTAAACCAAATCCTATCCACTTTTAATATAGATTATGAAATCGCAAAAGGAAACAATAAACTTGGTGGAGCATCTCTACCTAAACAATTTAATCAGGGAGGAGAAATAGAAGCTAACTTTCTCTCACGTAAATTTAAACTGATCTATGATCCAGACAAAATAAAACCTGAATGGGATAAAGTAGGACATAAGAAATATGGAATGTTATTTGAAGAAGAAAGCCTAGGTGTAATCTATCAGAAATCAGGCTTTACATCTCACTCAGGTTATTTTGTATTAAAGTATGATGGTGTAAAATACAAGATGTATAGAGTAGGATTAGAAACAGGTTATGTATATCCTATCTATGAAGGTTCTAAACTAGTTGCCTGCATTATGGCAGATAAATCTATCTTCAATGATTTAAACCTCTATCATATTTATGCATTAAGTAAGTCATACAGCTATATTGCTTCAGTCTTTGGCTTATATCTAGATGCCTGCATCCAGTTAAAGTATGGCCCTCTAGTAACTACACCACACTTTATTGCTGGAAAGAGTTTAAAAAAGAAATATGATCCTGACTTTATTGAAAAAATAAAGGAAATGGAGAAATAAAGAGTAATTAATATATTGTTGTTATAGAAAAAGTATGCTAATATGACTTTGGGAGTCGTATTACGATTAGAATAGCTCTTGGAAAGGTCTGAAATAGGGAGTCAGATCTTTTTTTTATTTTGTTCATACTTAGTTCATATACTAAGATTATAGTAATAACTGTAAAGAGGGCCACTCCCTAATAATAAAAGCGTCCTGTTTACGATTCATAAATAAAAACTCCCTTCTAATTGTATTAAAATGTTTTTTAGAACCACTGGCTCTCCTCCAGTGGTTTTTACTTGTTTGAAAATAATAGAGGATTATAATATACCTAGATGCCGACTTAGCTCAGTAGGTAGAGCAACGCCCTCGTAACGCGTAGGTCACAGGTTCGATTCCTGCAGTCGGCACCATTTACTTTGGTAGTTTCTATCAAAGTTTTTTATTTAGACAACACATATATTTTGTCCATTGTGGAAGATTAACCAGTATTTTATAATATATATGACAACGATAAGTGAGGTTACTTCAGGGATACGGACTGCTGCCGCAAAATGATGGAGACATCATTCGCTGGTTTGAACAGTCTATGTCGTTAAGGCATAGACTAATGTAGTTACATTGCCCTTTAGAACTAAAGCCCAAACGGAACATAAGACACATGACCATATATCCGATTGGGTATATGGTTTTTTGTTTGAAAGGAGGAAAGACCAATGAAGAACATCAAAGAAAGACTTATTTATGTAAGCCAGTCAGATTTAGACACAGTATTACATACATTTAACTCTACTTATGAAGGCCTCACTTACAAACAGGTAGAAGAATCATTAGACAAGTATGGTAAAAACATCGTTACAACAGATCGTCATAATACCTTACTTAAGAAGCTCTATGGTGCTTTTATCAACCCGTTTACTCTTGTCTTAATCATACTTGCAATCGTTTCTGCATTTACTGATATTATTTATGCACCAGTAGGTGAAAAGAATCCTATTACAGTGATTATTATTACTGTTATGGTGCTTATTTCTGGATTCTTACGCTTTATACAAGAAGCAAGAAGTGAACGTGCTTCAGAAAAACTCAATGAGATGATTGAAACAACAAGCTGTATTAAGCGTTATAACGAATCTAAGAAGGAAATTCCTGTAGATGAGATTGTCGTAGGGGATATTGTTTATCTTTCTGCAGGTGATCTGATTCCAGCTGATATTAGACTGCTGAATACGAAAGATTTATTTATCAATCAATCTGCACTCACAGGTGAAAGTGAACCAGTAGAAAAGACTACAGATGCATTGATTGTGAGTAAACCAATAGAGAGTACTAATCTAGCCTTTATGGGCAGTACAGTAGTAAGTGGCAGTGGTAAAGCTATAGTTATAGCTGTAGGGGATGACACATTATTAGGTGAAACTGCTCAGACACTTAACGCAGATCCTACACCTACTACATTTGAAAAAGGTGTAAATTCAGTTTCATGGGTATTGATTCGTTTTATGCTTGTGATGGTACCTATTGTATTATTCATTAATGGATTTACTAAAGGAAACTGGTTAGAAGCTGTATTATTTGCTATTAGTGTGGCAGTAGGTCTTACACCTGAAATGCTGCCAATGATTGTCACAACATGTCTTGCGAGAGGTGCTGTGAATATGAGTAAGAAGAAAGTTATTATTAAGAAGTTGAACTCTATCCAGAATCTTGGTTCTATTGATATTCTCTGTACGGATAAAACAGGTACTTTGACACAAAACAAAGTTGTATTAGAAAAGCATTTGGATCTTATGGGCAATGAAGATGAACGTGTATTACGTCATGCTTTCTTAAATAGTCATTATCAGACAGGCTTAAAGAACCTTATGGATATTGCGATTATTGAAAAGACAGAATATCTTCAGGAACACTCAGATAAACTAAGAGGATTAGATGAAATATATACAAAGATTGATGAAATCCCATTTGAATTTGAACGTAGAAGAATGAGTGTTGTAGTACAGGATCATAATGGTAAAACAGAAATGATCACAAAAGGGGCTGTTGAAGAAATGTTGTCTATTTCTGCTTTTGTAGATTACAACAATCAAGTTATTCCTTTAAGTGATGAGATGCGTTCTATTGTGACAGAAAAAGTTAATAAGCTGAATAATGAAGGTATGAGAGTATTAGGAGTAGCGCATAAGACAAATCCTAGACCAGTAGGGCAATTCTCAGTACAGGATGAAAAGGACATGGTTTTGATTGGTTATCTTGCATTCTTAGATCCACCAAAAGAAACAACTCAATCTGCTATCCAAGCCCTTCATGAAAATGGTGTAGATGTTAAAGTATTGACTGGAGATAATGAAAAAGTCACATCAAGCATCTGCAGACAAATTGGTTTACCTATGAATGATATTATTCTAGGAACTGACTTAGATGATATGAGTGATGAAGAATTAAGAAGACGTGCTGAAAATACAACAATATTTGCTAAACTCTCTCCTGCAGAAAAAGCAAGAGTTGTCACTGCACTTCGTGATAATGGACATACAGTAGGTTATATGGGTGATGGTATCAATGATGCCCCTGCTATGAAAGTCAGTGATGTAGGTATTAGTGTGGATTCAGCTGTTGATATTGCGAAAGAAAGTGCAGATGTTATTTTATTAGAAAAAGATTTGACAGTACTACGTGATGGTATTATTGAAGGTAGAAAGACTTATGCGAATATGATCAAGTATATCAAGATGACAGCCTCATCTAACTTCGGTAATATGTTTTCAGTACTTGCTGCCAGTGCATTCCTACCATTCCTTCCAATGGAATCTATTCACCTTATTCTCTTGAATCTTATCTATGATATCTCATGTATCACAATCCCTTGGGATAATGTAGATGAGGAATTCTTAAAAGAACCACGTAAGTGGGATGCCTCAAGTATTGGTAAGTTCATGCTCTGGATTGGACCAACAAGTTCTATCTTTGATATTGTGACTTATTCACTTATGTATTTCACAATCTGTCCACGTATCTGTGGAGGACCTTATAAAACATTAGATCCTGCCACACAGATGGTCTTTATGGCACTCTTCCAGACAGGATGGTTTGTAGAATCAATGTGGAGCCAGACACTTGTTATTCACATGATCAGAACGCCTAAGATTCCATTTGTACAAAGTAAAGCATCCATCCCAGTCACTTCACTCACATTCATGGGAAGTATCGTATTAACACTTATTCCTTTCACACCACTAGGCAGAGATATTGGACTCACATCTTTACCTACAATTTATTTCTTCTATCTTGTGCTTATTGTACTCGCTTATATGTGTTTAGTGACTATTGTGAAGAATATCTATATTAAACATAACGGTGAATTACTTTGAATTATAAAGTAGATACATGTGAGAAATAGCAGTTGAAATGTAACGACAAATGCGTTACAATATAAGAAATAAGGAGGTGTGATTATGGGAAAATCAGCAACATTAAACTTAAGAGTAAACCCAGCCGTCAAAGAGAGGGCAGAAGAAGTATTGTCTCAGTTAGGTGTTCCTATGTCAACAGCGATTGATATGTATTTGAATCAAATTTCTCTTACAGGTGGAATTCCATTTTCTGTTTCTTTACCAAAAGCACCAGTATCGATTCATGCAGATGGCATGACAACAGAAGAAATTCATCAGAAATTGGAAAAAGGTTACAATGATATAGCTGCAGGAAGAGTGCAAAATGCAACTGAAGCGTTCGCAAAATTCAGGGATAATCATTGATATGAAACACTATACGGTTGAGATTACAAATGAAGCATTGGCTGATATGGAGCAGTTGTATAATCATATCGCTTATGTTCTTCAAGCGCCGGAAAATGCGATGGATCAATATAACCGGATTGCAGACGCTATTTTAACATTGGATACTATGGCTGAGAGAATCTGCATTATGGAATCAGAGCCGGAACGAAGCAAAGAGATGAGAAGATTGTTGGTAGACAATTACTCTGTCTTTTTTGTGATCCAGGGAGATAATGTGATTGTAACAGATGTGTTATATTGTGCATCAGATATTGAAAGCCGATTAAAAGGTTAGATGATAAAATACTATCTATTCGTTACAGCCCTTTCTCTTGCATAAAAGAAGAATATCACATATAATAAAAACGCAATAATATTCGTCTAGTCGCGGAAATATATTGCGTTCAGACCAGGTGGCAGTGCACTTGGTTTTTTATTTATCCTAATTGACAACGCTTACATTATAAGTTAAACTTTATATAGAAAGAAGTGATCCTGGCGGTATGATCTTATTATGTATTGTATATATATAATAAGTATCATAACTAGGGTCATTTTTATTTGGAGGTAGAGTTATGAAGATAATGGTACGTGCTGATGATTTAGGTTACAGCAAAGGTGTGAATTATGGTATCTATGATACAGTAAAGAAAGGTGTTATTAAGAATATTGGCTTTATGGTAAATATGCCTGATTCAGTAGAAGGTTATGAACTTATAAAGGATTTAGATGTCTGTTTAGGACAACATACCAATGTATGTATAGGTACTCCTATTAGTGATCCAAAGCTTATTCCTAGTCTTGTAGATGAGAATGGACAATTCAAATCAAGTAGAACTTATAGACAAAGTAAAGAAGACTTTGTAGTACTAGAAGAAGCAATCATAGAAATAGAAGCACAATATGAAAGATTTAAAGAGATCACTCATCAAGAACCTTCTTATTTTGAAGCCCATGCAGTAGCGAGTGATAACTTGTTGAAGGGTATTGAAATTGTTGCGAAAAGACACAATCTAAAGTTCAATGATATTTCTTTTGATGGTACACCTGTTAACTTGTCAGGAGAAAAACTCTATATGCATATGGAAAGTATGAATGAAGGTTATGATCCTTTTAAATCATTTAAAGAAATGGTAGAACATGCCCATGATGATGGCTGTGACTTATTAGTATGTCATCCAGGATATCTAGATGCACAAATACTACGTACTTCTTCTTTGACTATTGATCGTACAAAAGAAGCAGAAATGTTGTGTTCAAAAGAACTCAAAGACTATCTTAAAGAACATGATATACACTTATATACATATGATGAAATAGGAAACTAAAAGCTGCCAAATCGGCAGCTTTTATTATTCACACATAATTTTAATAATTTCCTGGTCAGTAGAAGCCATACCTTGACTTCCTAATACACCGATATTGTGGATTGTATTTTCTATACCCTTAGAAATAATACCATCTCCACCATAGAACTGCTGACCATTCATATACATATCATAACCTAGAATACCAGCTTCTACACTTACTGCAATCTTTGCAGCACAACTTGCTTTTGCGCCATCACAAATAATACCGGAAGTAATAGCTAAGGCATTTACGATTGTATGATTCATCACTTCTTCACTTGCGTCCTTTAAATAAGCAAGTCCTGCACCACATGCAGCACCTGCACTTACAGCTCCACAAAAAGCAGATAAACGACCAATCTCTGTCTTTAAATGAATCGCTGTTAAGTTAGAAATTATTAAAGCACGATATAACTTCTCTTTGTCTAGATGTTCTCTTTCTGCATAAATAATTAAAGGTACAGATACTGTTAATCCCTGGTTACCACTACCAGAATTAATCACTACAGGTAATTCACAACCATTCATTCTTGCATCACTACCAGCAGCTGCATAAGCCTTTAATAAGCTAGGTAAATCTTTTCTAATCGCAATCACCTTACCAATATTAGCCCCATAATCACCATGCATTCCTTCCTGCGCAATGGCGGTATTACATTCAATCATCTGATCTAATAACTCTTTTACATCATTAATATTTACTTCTTTCGCAAAAGTATAAATATCATGCATAGTAAGAGTGAGATAATCTTCATCAATAGTCTGTTTGAGAGCTTCTCCACATACAATTGTTTCATTATCTTTTGTCATTTCTACAATATGTGTATGTGTTCCTGCAATATGTACCATGGCTTCATGTTCATCATTAGATACAGTTAAACGAATATCTAAAGAATAAGGGGATTCTAAAGGTTGTACCTTAATAGAAGCACTCTTCATAAGTTCAGTCATGGCAGTAATATCTTCTTCCTCTACATGACTAATAACCTCTAATTCTGCTTCTGCATCTCCACCTGTAATCCCAATACAGGCAGCTGTTTCAATACCTTTGTTTCCATGAGTATGAGGCACAATAACACTCTTGACATTCTTGATGATATTACCACTCACTTCAATCAATATTTTGTTTGGCATACCACCTAATGTCTTTCTTGCGAGACTTCCTGCATACGCAATTGCGATAGGTTCTGTACATCCCATAGCAGTTACGAGTTCCTTATTTAAGATTCTTACATAAGTCTCATAAAGTTCTTTATCCATTTTTTTCTCCTTTATAAAAAGGCAATGAATCATTGCCTTATTGATCAATTTCTTTTCTATAAATGTCAAAGCTGCTTACTATCATCGCAAATAAGAATCCAGTTGATACAAAGAAGATTGTGTAATCTAGTAATCCATGAATATAGATCATCACAATATAACCTATTATTAAAGCTACTAGAGTAGGATTACTCTTTAATCTTAATAAGCGATATAAGCGTTTAATGTTTTCAATGAAGAACGGTGCAATCACTAATAACCCAATAATCCCAAAACATAAAACAGGATCAATAAAGATATTATGTGAATGCTGTGTAGGATGCCCATTATATTGTGCATAAATATGCCAATATGTCATAGGTCCTTCACCAAATAAGAAATGTGTCTTAATGTTCTGGATAGCGACTTCCCAGATATGTTTTCTTACACCTAAGTATTTCACAATATTGCTCATACGTGGAATATATTGAGGTTTTGCGATAAAGAAACCAACACCAGCTGCACCTACAGCACAAATACCACCAAAACTCTTATAATTACGATTAAACAACAACATAATCGCAAGACCACCTGCAAGTGCAGGCCATGCAGTACGACATCCTGTTAAATAAAGACAGAATAAATTAAGTAATGTGATTAAACCAATAATTACTATTTCTTTAATATGATTCATAAGTCCATGATTATGTGTATACTTCAAGAACTTATAGAAACAAATAGCTACAAAGAACTCAATCATCATCGCATAGTAGTTCGCATTAAAGAACATCGCATTCGTACGATACTGTGGCGCATTAAATACAACCAAATACCATCCCTCAAGATCAAACTGTCTTAAGATAAAGATATATTCAATAATAGCCCATACAGCCGCAAATACACTTAAACCAATCACTAAATTCAACATAGTATCAAATAGTTCTTCACTTGCATGACGTCTATAAACAAGAGTCATACTATATAACATGAAATAACCTAATGATACACCAGCTCCTGGCCAGTTCTGATAAAAGACACTTGTTAGGAAAATAAGTGCTGAAAAGAAAATAATATATTTACTGCGTTTTGTTTCTTCATAACCTTTCTTTACTTCACCCTGTTTGATCCATTTAAAGAATATAATTGCATGAATCACTACAGTAACATAGAAAGGAAGGAATATTGCGGCAATCGTAATAAGAAAATCACATTGTACAGAATCAAAACGTGATCTTAAGTTTTTAATAATATCCATGAGAACCCCCTTTAATTACATTTTATATTATACACGAAAAATCAAAAAAAATATTGTTTACTCACGAAATATTGGTAGAATACTCTTTGGAGGTAGAAAATATGAACATTAACACTTCATTTTTCTCTTTAAAGTCAGGATCTCCATTCATGATTATCTTATCTATTATTTTAGGTACACTACTCATGGCTTATGGAATCTATGAAATTTTCTTTAAGAAAGATAAAAGAGAAATTAAAGGAATTTACCATGGTTATAAGAAAGTCAATAATTTGTATTGTCGTCCTATCTTCCAGTATTCTTATGGTACAAAGAAGTATAACCAGGCATCTATCCAGGAATTTAAAGTAGAAAAGATTGAAAAAGATTATGTAAAAGGTCAGGAATACCCTATCTATTTAGGTGAACAAGCAAATACATTCTATTTAAAGAAAAAAAGCACTTGGTCTAACTATTTATTAATCGTTGCAGGTATCTTATTCTATGTCAGTGCTATTCTAGGTTATCTAGGATTTTAAAAGAAGTAGTTTTAGTTAACTACTTCTTTTTCTTTTCTAATCTTTTTTCTACAGCACGATAAAGTGGTTCTAATAGTTTCTTATTCTTTTTCTTACATACAAGATAGAAAGTATTTGTTGCTTCCTTATCAAAGATAGGAATAATCTTACGATTATCTGGCTTACCATCTCTTTCTATAGATAAATCAGAGATGAATGCAGGAAGAGTAGAGTTGTATGTTAAATCCATAAATACTTCTCTATTATCCTGAAGAATAAAATGAGTATGCGGTTGTGTTTCTAAATGCATGGGATACCATACACCAATTCTTGAATACAACAACATTGTCTGACCATCTAAATTCTTAAAGAATAAAGCTTTACTATCTGCAAGAGGATGATCAGGTGCTAATGAGAAATACAATGTTTCTGTATCATATAACTCATAATATAATTCTTTATTATCAGGAATCTCATTTAATACAACAGCTGTATATAAATCACTCTCTAATCCAGATAATAATATATCTGGCATTTTTATTTCTGAAGAAACAGCCATATCTTCATATATCTGACTCGCATAAGGAACTAAGTCCCATAAAGGAGCAGGCGCACACGAACCAATACGAATCGTATGAGTCATACGATCATATTCACGTACACGAGCAATCATATCATTCGCAGAAAATAATACCTTCTGTGCATAATCAACAGCCACTTTACCAGTCGCATTTAAAGTAATACGATTCTTTTCACGGTCAAAAATAGGAACCTGTAGTTCTTCTTCAAGCTTCTGCATGGCACGAGAAAGAGCTGGCTGAGAGATATGTAATGCTTCTGCCGCTTTAGATAATGTACCATATTTAGAAACAGCTAATAATTGTTCAACTTGTCCAATTTCAATCATCATTTATACACCTCACTATGCATCCACATTATAACACAATACAAAACTGGCATTGTACTTTTCTGCTTATTGTTTATAGAATAGTTGTAGAGGTGATGATTATGCAATATTCATTTATGGAAAGCTTTAAAGATAAAGATCCAGAATTTTATGATTTTTATTCACATTTTATAAGTGAAGAAGTGATTGATGATACCACTCTTGATGATAAGAGTCGTTATTTATCTATTACTGCTGTACTTGTAGGAACAAAGTCTCATGATTTATTTGAAGATATGTTAGAAGATTTATTGAAATATCTTACTCCTGATGAAATCCAGGAAACACTTTATCAGGCAGTGGCATATCTTGGTATTGGGATGGTTTATCCATTCTTAAATAGTATGAATAAACATGTGAATAAACCATTAAAGAGTGCTTCTACCACAAATAGAGATAATCGTATAGAACTTGGTAACGTTAAACAATGTGAACTCTTTGGAGAACATATGAGAGGATTCCAGACAAGTGGTCCTGAAGAAGAACGTCATATCAAGAGATGGCTGGCAGGTAACTGCTTTGGTGATAATTATACAAGAATAGGGCTCACAGGTGCCCAAAGAGAAATGATTACATTCTGCTTCTTATCAGCACTCGGTACAGAACCTCAATTAAAAGCACATATTGGTGGAAACTTCCATGTCGGTAATGATGCACATTATCTTATTAATGTGATTTCTAACTGTATGCCTTATATTGGTTATCCAAGTACTTTAAATGCAATCAGATGTATACATGAAATGGAGGAAAAATAATATGAATTATACTTTAGAAGATATCAAAAAACAGAGTCCTTATCCTATTGGTGAATTAAATACTGCATATGCTAAGTATTTTGTAGGTAATAGTTACCTCTATCCTATTAATAATCAAGAAGTACATATTTCTAATGTCACATTTGAACCAGGATGTAGAAATAACTGGCATATTCATCATGGTGCAGGACAGATTCTATTATGTACGGCTGGAAGAGGATATTATCAGGAATGGGGAAAGCCTGCTCAGGAACTTAATGTAGGTGATACAGTCTATATTGCGCCAGAAATCAAACATTGGCATGGTGCTGCACCAGAAAGTTATTTTGTCCATATCGCGGAAAGTGTACCAAATAAAAATGCTTCAAGCGAATGGCTTGAAGCAGTGAATGAAGAAGAATATCTAAAACTTAAATAAAACAAAACGATCAGGAAGGGATACCTGATCGCTTTTTATTTCAAGAGTTATTTTGAAGGGAGTTTGGGAAATTTTAGGGATCACTCTTGGTAAAAAGAAGCTTTAATTATTATAGGGAGTTGCTTTCTCTTTACAGGTACTATTATGCTTATTATCTATGAACACATTGTGAACTCATTATTTTTTTTCTAGGAAATATGTTATAATGGTGTCCGAGGAGGATTTTTATGAAAAAATCAATCATTACATTCTTATGTTTGATGTTGATCACATTATCAGGATGTACTTATAATACCAAATATTCAGAAAGTGATGCCCCCTTAACTATTACAGGTGGTCTCAGTGATACATTGATTGTATATTATTCATTCAATGGAGAAGAACGTGAACTCGCAAAACAAGTACAGTCATATACAGAAGGGGACTTGCTTTGTTTACAGACTTCTAAAGAATACTCTACAGACTTTAAGAAGAGAATTAAAGAACATAGAGAAGAAAGAGAAGCATACGCAAAAGCACTTAAAGAAAATAAACATGATTATAAGAATAAACATGTATTAGATACATTACCTACTCTTAAGAATCAAGTAAATGATATTGATCAATACAAGACTGTATATCTTATTTATCCATGCTGGGAAAAGGATGAACCTTTAATTATTGATTCATTCTGTATGGATTATGACTTATCAGGCAAAACAATTGTACCTATGTGTACAAGTGAAAAGAACTGGCGTGGCCATGTAAAATATTCCAGCAAGAAGAGCGTTGCTCACTTTAATAAGATGATACCAAATGCGAACTTTAAACGTGCTAAGACATTTACTGATGTCGAAGGCGTTAAAGAATGGTTAGAAACGATTGATATGATCTAGACTGGATATTCATCCAGTCTTTTTTTAGGAGGATTGTAATGAGACATATATTTTTACTTAAACCAGTGAATGATGATTATGATCATCATCCATTTATAGAAACAATTAGAGACGTCATGCAGGGTTATGATTATGATATATTCATGAGTACTTATCCTGATCATGCTAAGAAGATTATTAAACATTATAAAGAACCAACACGTTTTTATAGTGTAGGCGGGGATGGTATGTTGAATCAGGTAATTCAGGGACTTGTTGGCACATCCCATGAATTAGTCGTAATTCCTTATGGTACAGGTAATGATTTCTTTAAGATGATTTCTAAAAATAATGATTCTAAAGAAGTATTAAAAGCTTCTTTAAAGGGGCATGCTGTTCCTATAGATACAGTTTTAATGAATGATCGTTACTTTATTAATAATGCTTGTTTTGGATGTGATAGTGTGATTGCGAATCATGTTCATGATGATGTGAAGATTCCTCAAATGTTTAAAGGACATCAATATGAATATTCTATTTTAAGAAACTTTATCCAATATCCATTCTATAACATTAAAATGACAAGCCATGGGTCACTATTATATGAAGGTCCTGTGACTTTATGTGCCTGTGCCAATGCCAAGTATTATGGGGGAGCTTATAAGATTGCCCCTCATGCTTCATTAGAAGATGGACTTATGGATATTGTGATTCTAGATAAGATTAATAAAGGACTCATTCCTTTATATATTAAGAAGATAGTAAGTGAAACACTTGAACAGGATAAACATGCACATGTCTTTACTGTAGATGAAGTGGATGTAGAATCTAAGTATCCATGTAATTTAGATGGTGAAGTAGTTAAAGCATCTTCTTATCATCTAGAAGTAAAGAAGAATAGCTTAAATCTTGTAGTCTTTGATAATTAAAGAAATAAATGTTTCTATAATAGGAGACAGTTCCTCTTTTCTTGTAATAAAAGCTGCAGACGTATACAAACCTTTGTCTTTTAGTATTGTATAGGTCTGTGACTTTAAGTCTATATAGGGAATAGCTGCTTCAGGTATAATGACCACTTGATCTAATATTGAACCCCATACTAAGGCAGTACGTATATCATCTGTAATAATAGGTATATGTGGCTGGAACTGGAGTTCATTTAAACAATAATCTACTATAAACTGACGATAACGTCTGTGAATCAAAACAGGATCATCTCGATAATCAATGAGATGGTTCTTTTTTTCATTCACAAGAGTAGGGGGTCCTACCGCAATCATTGGTTCGGGCTTAAAAAGAAATGATTGCACATTTGTAGAATCAAAAGGTGTTCTTACTAACGCAATATCTATTTCATGTGCAAGTAAAGCATCCATCATTTCATAAGTTGTTCCTTCTTTCATATGAATATCTAATTTAGGATATTTTTTTCTAAAGACATCCATATGATCATGATTAATCAAATAACCATTAGAAGAAGTTAAACCAAAACGTAAGATCTGTGTAGCAGCACCTTGTACCTCTTTACTTGTTTGATCATATAAATTCAATATCTGATTACAACGGCGATAAAATAACTGTCCAGCAGGTGTTAATGTAATATGACGATGTCCTCTCTCTATAAGTACTGTATCTAATTCTTCTTCTATCGCTTTTAACTGCATAGATAGAGGTGGTTGAGATATATGTAATACACGTGCAGCTTGTGTTATAGTTCCTTCCTCTACAATTGTCTTAAAGTATTTCATCTGTTTTAGTTCCATATGTTTCTCCTATAGATTCTATATAAAATATATATTATACATATAGTATAAAACAGGATTATAATGTTGCAAGGACAGGGAGGAAAAAAACATGTATTTAATGAAATATTTGAAGCCTTATAAATGGCAGGCCATTTCAGGTTTCATATTTAAACTTATAGAAGCATTTCTAGAATTATGTATACCAATGGCTGTAGCTCTTATTATTGATAATGGTGTAGCCGTACATAATACAGACTATATTACAAAGATGGCTTTTGTGATCTTTGGTTTATCTACAGTAGGATATGCAAGTTCACTTGTATGTCAGTATTTTGCGTCACTTACATCTCAAGGTGTAGGTACACTCATGCGTAAAGATATGTATCGTGCCATCAACCGTTATGACTATCAAGACCTTGATATTATTGGTACACCATCTTTAATCACAAGAATCACCAATGATATCAATCAGATTCAATTAGCTGTTGCCATGGTTATTCGTTTATGTTCTAGATCACCATTTTTAATTATTGGTTCTTTAATCATGAGCTTTGTGATTAATTGGCAGGTCGCACTCATCTTTGTGATTGTTGCACCTCTTATTGCGTTTAGTATCTATTTTGTGATGAGTCATACAGCTCCTATGTATTCTCATATCCAGCATATACTTGATGAAGTATCACTCATCACAAGAGAAAATCTTTCTGGTGTCAGAGTCATCCGTGCATTTAACCAACAAAACAATGAACAAAAACGTTTTGAATCAACAACCACAAAACAAAAAGAAGAACAGATCATTGCCGGCAACTTAAGTGCAGTCTTAAATCCAGCTACTACAATCATTGTGAATTTTGGAATCATCGCAATCCTTTATATTTCAGGTTTTAAAATCAATGCAGGAAGTATGACTCAGGGAGAAGTCATCTCACTTATTAACTATATGAACCAGATCTTACTTTCTATGTATGTCTTTGCGAATGTTATTGTGATTTTAAATAAAGCCAGTGCATCCTATAAAAGATGTGCAGATGTATTAAGCCAAAAACCAGGTATTGTCCAGGGAATTAATGAAGCACCAAGTGAATATAAGAACCTTATTACTTATGATCATGTTTCATTCTCATACTATTCAGGTAATGCATTAAGTGATGTATCATTTAATATCCTTCCAGGTCAGACAATAGGTGTTATTGGAGGGACTGGTTCAGGTAAAACAACACTTATTAACCTAATTCCTCGTTTCTATGATGTATCTGAAGGTGAAATACGTATCAAAGACCTTCCTATTAAGTCATATAAGTTTGAAGATTTAAGAAATATGATTGGTATTGTACCTCAACAGGCAACACTATTTGGAGGAACAATCAGAGAAAATATGCAATGGGGTAATCCTCATGCCACAGATGAAGAAATCTATGAAGCATTAGAACTCTCACAATCTAAAGAATTTATCGATAAGATGACAGAAGGTTTAGACACTTATATTGAACAGGGTGGTAAGAATGTATCTGGTGGACAAAGACAAAGATTAACTATTGCCCGTGCACTAGTAAAGAAACCTGAAATACTTATTCTAGATGATAGTGCCAGTGCCTTAGACTTTGCGACAGATGCAAAACTTAGAAAAGCTTTAAGTACACTTAATATGACAGTAATTATTGTGTCTCAAAGAGTAAGTGCATTAATGCATGCAGATTCTATTGTAGTATTAAGTCATGGTGAAGTCGTAGGACAGGGTACTCATGATATGCTTATGAATACATGTGATGTTTATCAGGAAATCGTTATGTCACAAATGGAAGGAGGACAGAAGTAATGAAAAATAAAAGTACTTTAAAAAGACTTATGGCGTTCTGTCGTCCTTATAGTATCTATCTTATCGGTGCATTATTATTTTCTACTATTAATATTATATTTACTCTATTAACACCTATTCTTATTGGGAAAGCCATTGACCAGATGATTGGTTATCATCAAGTATTCTTCCAGGGACTTAGTCAAAAGATCTTCTATATCGCATTCTCTGTACTTATGACTGCAATATTTAACTACTTCTTAGTAAAAGCCTCTAATAAGATGACTTATGAAATCACAAGAGACTTGAGAACAGAACTATTTAAACAGTACCAGGTCTTACCTTTATCATATATCGATTCTCATACTCATGGTGATATGATGAGCCGTATGATTGCGGATATTGATCAGATTTCAGATGGTTTATTACAGGGCTTTACAAACCTCTTTGGTGGTATTGCGACAATTCTAGGTACAATTGGTTTTATGTTATATGTGAATGTAAAACTGGCTTTGATTGTGATTGTATTAACACCACTTTCATTAATTGTCGCAACACTTATTGCGAAATACACATTCAAGTTCTTCCAGGAACAATTATCTATTCGTGGAGAAATGAGTGGATTTGTAGAAGAGATGGTTGGTAATCAAAAAGTCGTTAAAGCATTTCAGCATGAAGCAATCAATGAAGAGAAGTTTGATGAAATCAATGACCGTTTATTTAAAAGTGGTGTTAAATCACAGTTCTTAGGAGCACTTGCGAATCCTTCTACACGTTTTGTGAATGCGATTGTTTATGATACAGTATGTATCTATGGCGCATTTAGTGTTATTGGTGGAGGTATTACAGTAGGTGGTTTATCATCATTCCTTACTTATGCCAATCAGTATACAAAGCCATTCAATGATATCTCTAATGTATTTACTGAATTAGAAACAGCTCTAGCATGTGCAGAACGTGTCTTTAAGATCATTGATGAACCAGCTATTAAAAATCCTGAACATCCCGAGACTATTGATCACCCACAAGGTCATATTGATTTAACTAATGTGAATTTCAGTTATACACCTGAAAGACCATTAATTACTGATTTTAATCTTCATGTTAATGCAGGTGAAACAATTGCGATTGTAGGACCTACAGGATGTGGTAAAACAACACTCATTAACTTATTAATGCGTTTCTATGATCCGCAAAGTGGTACTATTTCTATTGATGGAATCAATACACAAAAGATGGATCGTTCTTACTTAAGAAGTCTCTATGGTATGGTATTACAGGATACATGGTTATTTAAAGGTACTATTAGAGATAATATTGCGTATGGTTCAACTCATGCGACAGATGAACAAATCATTGAAGCGGCAAAGAAAGCACATGCTCATAAGTTCATTATCCAGTTAAAGGGTGGCTATGATGCAATGCTGGCAGAAGAAGGTAGTAACTTATCACAGGGACAAAGACAGCTCTTATCTATCGCAAGAATCATGTTGGCTAATCCACCAATGTTGATTTTAGATGAAGCGACTTCATCCATTGATACACGTACAGAAAGACAGATACAGGATGCCTTTGATACAATGATGATTGGTAGAACAACCTTTATTGTAGCCCATCGTCTTTCTACTATTCAAAAAGCAGATCAGATTATTGTGATGAATGATGGACATATCATTGAACAGGGTAAACATGAAGAACTATTAAAGAAGAATGGTTTCTATCATAACCTATACTATAGTCAGTTTGAAAAACCAGAGTAAATAAAAAAAGATTCCGCGAGGAATCCTTTTTTATTAGCTTCTTCCTGTTACAGCTTTTCTTAAAAGCTGTTTATCAACCCAGCGAGTAGAGAATCTAAAACTCTTTTGTGCGAATACAAATGTGATTTCATTATTTGTATTGAAGTTGATTTTCTTCATCTTACGATAATCGATAAGAAGACGACCTACAAGCATATTTTTTCTACCAACTAATACAAGATTCGCAATCTGCATTGAATAGATGATTGAATAAATAGCCCATACGCTTAATGCGTTAGAAATGTAGTTTACTTTGTTGGAATTATACATAGAAATCGCAAATGCGATACAACCGAATAATACCACAAAATAAAGTACTGTAAGACCAATATAAAAAGCCTTACCTGCAGGACTCATACAGAATTTTAATGAATGATCTCTTTTCTTAGATTTAATAATAGTTACAACTACATTCACAATCATATAAGTAAAGTAGAGACCAACGAGTCCAACAAGAAATGCAAGTATAATTAAAACCTGATCCATTCTGTTCTCTCCTTTATTCTTCTTATAATTATACATTGAACTATTCAATTTGGCTATACCCTATTTGTATGGACAAATGAAAAAGAAGCAGTATAATACTTAAAAAAAGGGGGAAAATAGGATGTATACACTTCATTACACAATACAAAATGACCAATGTGACTATACAGGTCGTTTAAGAGATGAAAATATCTTTGTTTATTTTTCACGTCTAGCAACTGTAGATGGTTCTTTATCAGGATTCTACTCAGAGTCTATGAAAGGGAAGTATGGTTATGTTGTTTCTAAACAATCACTTACATTAACTGAACCTATTTATGAAGATGATGAAATTACTTTGACTACAGAAATTGGACATTATTCTAATGTCATTTTTCCTCGATTCTATTATATAGAAAAAGAAGGTAGACGTATTGGTGAATGTCGTTCTATCTGGACTCTTATTGACTTAAAGAGACGTCGTATTACATCTCCTAAGCGTGCAGGACTCACTCTTCCAGATAATCCAGAACTTGTGAAAGAAGAACCAGAAACACTCTTTACGCAGGATGATAGACAATTAGTCAGTACCTATACTGTACCTTATAGTGATATAGATACAAATAGACATTTAAACAATACCCATTATTTACGTATTGCTTCTAACCTTATCCCTGTAGAAGCTTATGAAAATCATTTCATGGATTCTATTTCTATTAATTATAAAAAAGAAATATTGGCTCATCAGACAATAGAACTCTATCTTACTCATATTGATGATACATATATCATTGAAGGAGATGTAGAAGGAGAAAACTGTTTTATTGTGAAAATCCATATGAAGGAGTATACAAGATGAAAAAAGAACTCCCTATCATGATTTTTCATAAAGACAATCAAGACTACTATGGTGGAGACCAGGATTGGTTTCCTGATGAATGGGCAAGACGTGCTGGGTGTGCAAGTGTCTGTGCTGCAGATATGGCCTGCTTCTATGAACATAAGCTAGATATCTCTTATTCAGATTTTCTAGAACTGATGACAAAGATGTTTAAACTCAATACTCCAGGTATTATGGGTTTCCCTTATTTCTATAAGTTTGCGAAAAACTTTAAGAAATATATGAAACATAATGGTTTAGATGTAGAACCTGTTTATCAGAAGATTACTGAATCTCCTGAACAGGGAGTACATTTTGTGAAAACAGCTATTGATCAAGGACATCCTATAGGTATGCTGATCTTAACTCATGAAGCACAAATATTAGAAGAAGAAACATGGCATTGGATGTGTATTACTGGTTATGAAGAAACAGCCTCTGATACATCTATTATCTTCTCATCATGTGGTGAACGTGTATGTATTGATGCTTCTACACTCTTTAATAAGAGTCATAAAAATATTGTGAAACTTGTGACGTTTAATTAAAGGACCATTCATAATGCGTAGAGAAACAGAAATTACTTTTATGCAAACAAGATTAATCCGACTTGCTTCAGAAGAGTGGCAATTACCTGTAGAACAAGTGATTTACATATTTAAAGAATATGATGTTCTTGGATATATTGAAATTGGTTATGGAATATTTAGTTGTGAAGGTGATGGAGTTGTTCTTGATGATATTGCTGATTTCTTAAAAAGAAAGAGTGAAACTTTCAAAAGAAAGAATGGGTTATATCATAGACCTTCTTAATGCGATGGTAGTAGAAGAAATTGCGGAAGAAACAGGAAAAGATATATTAATCGATTTCTTGTCTTCTAAAACGGATAAATGTCTCTACGATAAAACTACAAAAGTTTGGTGGACTGGACCTTCATATATAGCTGAAATGTATATGAAGGAAGTAAATAGGTCATAATGAAAAGGAGATGTCGCCATCTCCTTTTAAAATTCTATAGGACTATATAAATCAATATCAAGATGAGTAATTGGTTCTTCAAACTTGATATATGCTGCATGGAGTGCTAGACGTGGATAATCAGAGCCTTCATTATAAAGAGGATCACCTAGAATAGGATGACCAATAGAAGCCATATGAACACGGATCTGATGCTTTCTACCAGTCTCTAGACGACATCTTACAAGTGCATGATCTTCTTTATTCTCTAGACACTGGTAATAAGTGACTGCAGGAATACCTTTGGGATGAACACGCATCTTAGAAGGACTATGTCTATCCTTACCTAAGTTCTGTTCAATCTTATATTCTTTACCCTCTTTAATATTTCCTTCTACATAAGCTAGATATTCTCTTTGTATCTCTTTAATAGACAATGCATGATCAAGATACGCCTGTATTAAATGACACTTACAGAATACTACCAAACCACTTGTATCATTATCTAAACGATGAATATAACGAACAGGAATATCATATCCCTGTGTCATATAATAAGCACTTACTCTATTAGATAAGCTGTCTGTCTTATGAGGATCATCTGGATAAACTGCAATCCCAATAGGCTTATTCACAACAAGGATCAGATCATCCTCATACACAATATCTATATCCTGAAAGTCAGGTGCATATGTTTCATCATCATGTTCATAAGCAAGAACATCTAATATATCATTTGTATGAAGTATAGGATTCATACTAAATACATGATTTACTTTATAGTCTTTATTCTGTTTTAATAAATGAATTGTTTTGCGTGATAAATGCAGAGCTGCCCACAAATCAGATAAAGGACGATTCTCATATTCTTCATCAATAGTGATAAGAAGATGCTGTCCCTGTTTCTTTATTCTCATGGACGATATACAGTCACTTTGATATCAATAGTGACATCAAGCGCTTCTAATGTATCAAGAACATCACGCTTTTCTTTCTTGATATGATAATAATGTGGTGTCATCTTTAAAAGATTTAATGCATCTTCACGATTCTTAATAGAAATAGTCTTCTTAAAATCATGACTCTCTAATACATTAAAAGGAAGACGGATATACTTATCAGACTTAGTCTTTACTTCATCATAAATCAAATGTTTAATTTCAATCAAGTGATCTCTATTTGCAGTTACGTGGATAATATAACCATCTTCTTTAATACATCTAGCGAGTTCTTCCTGGTTTACTACAGTAAACATTGCTGTAATAACATCCATAGAATGATCTAATACTGGAATATTCTTAGAATTACCTACAATCCAGTGAATAGACTTATCATACTGTGTAGCCATTCTTACAGCAAGTTTAGAAATATCTAAACCACAATATGTATTCTCATCACCAAGAATCTGTTTCATACGATATGTATAATAACCTTCACCACAACCTAAATCTAGGATATTTAAAGGACCTTCTTTCTTCTTGATTTCATTCACTACTTCAAAAAGAATAGGATCATAATAACCCTTATCAAGATAAGCCTTTCTTGCAGTCAATGATTCCTTAGAATCACCTGGATTATTAGATGCCTTATCAGGATTTAAAAGTAGATTCATATACCCCTGACGGGCAACATCATAACAATGGTTATTAATGCATTTACATGTTTTACCTTCAATTTCTAAAGGTTCATGACATTTAGGACATGCAAGTATACTCATTTTTATTTACCTCGTTTCTATTGCTTATTTGCAATGATATAATAGCATACTTTAAATGAAAGATGTAAAATAATTAAGGGTGATCACATGAATATAAAAAAAGCTTTTTCTAATAGTCTTCTTTTACTTTTGAATAAGAAACCATTATCTAAGATTACAATAGGAGATTTATTAGCGGATACAGAACTTTCAAGACAGACTTTCTATAATCATTTTCTAGATAAGAATGATCTCATTGCGTATGTGTATGATACAGTAATCGTGAATGAGTTTGATGAAGATATGTCCATTGACTTTAAATCATCACTGACACAGACACTAAACAGTTTAAAGAAGTATGAAACATTCATTGAACAGGCCTGTGCATTAGAAGGACAGAATTCTTTAAAGGAACATATGCTTCATCATTGTATAGAATTTGATTTAAAATGGCATGAATACTGCATAGGAGAACCATTATCGAAACAACTTAAATTTGCGACACTCTATCATACCAATGCCTCTCATAGTATGGTGCTTCAATGGATTCTAGAAGGTATGAAAGAACCTGTTGATGAACTTGTAGACAACATCAATCATATGCGTTACTTAGGGTTAAAGGACTTATTAAAAGAACACTGTCCATATAGATAAATAGAGCGATTTGTCTATTTGTAGATAGAAGTACTCTTTTGTCTTTGGATAATTATTCTTATATCAATTATGATAATGACAGGAGGACAGACTATGAAATATACACAGATTGGTTCATTAAAAGTATCTAAAGCATGTTTAGGTTGTATGGGATTTGGAGATGCCTCTCAAGGTATGCATTCCTGGACATTACCTTATGAAGAGTCTAAAAAGATTATTTTCCATGCATTAGAATCAGGCATTAACTTTTTTGATACAGCTATGAGTTATCAATCAGGGACTAGTGAAGAATATTTAGGACGTGCAATTAAAGAATATGGACATCGTGAAGATGTCGTGATTGCGACTAAGTATACACCTAAGAGTGATGCTTCTATTGACTCTAGAACATATTTGACTGAATGTCTGAATAATAGTTTAAGAAGATTACAGACAGATTATATTGACCTCTATATTATGCATATGTGGGATTATCAAACACCTATTGAAGAAACATTAGAAATACTCAATGACTTTATTAAAGAAGGTAAGATCAAGGAAATAAGTGTTTCCAACTGCTTTGCGTATCAATTGGCTATCGCCAATACGATTGCGAAAGAAAGAGGGTTACAAGGCTTTGTGAGTGTACAGAGCCACTATAATCTGATCTTTAGAGAAGAAGAAAGAGAAATGAAACGTTATTGTGATGAACAGGGTGTTGCGATGACACCTTATAGTGCACTTGCATCAGGACGTCTTGCAAGACATCCTGGTGAATCGTCACAAAGACTTGAACAAGATACATATGCAATGGGTAAATATGATGCATCAAGTGATTTGGATTTAGAAATTATTACACGTGTAGAAGAATTGGCATCAAAACATCATGTTTCTATGAGTGAAGTCTCATTATCCTGGTTAATGTCTAAAGTAGCATCACCAGTCGTAGGAGCAACTAAACTAAAACATGTTGATACAGCTGTACTTGCAATGAATCTAGAATTAAGTGAAGAAGAAAAACAATATCTAGAAGAACCATATCAGCCACACCCATTAGTGGGTGTTATGGCAACTAACCCTAAATAGTCACATTATTTGTGACTATTTTTGAGTTCTATAGTACCTGACTTTAGAATCCAACATCTAAACATAGTGATAGTTTTAAAAAAGCAGCATGAAATTCGTTTTTGAATATTATGCTGCTTTTTTTATGTTATATAATTGAATATTATGAAATCACTACTTTATATTTTATAACTAAATATTCTTTTAATATCTCTTTCTGTCAGGAAGTAATTAGTAAGTGGAAGGTCTGTTATCTGTGCTAAATCTATTATAAAATCACTTGATTGAGTTGTATTAATATATCTAGTTTCACCTTTAACTACCTGGAATCCTCTGGTAAATCTCATAATATCTGATGTGCTGTATTTATTATTAAGCACCTTGAACTGCAGTATTCTTTCAAGAAGCACTGCGAGATAGCAGATGAGGAAATGACCTTTGATGGTACTCTCCTTCTGAAGGAATACGGGTCTTGCATCAAGGTCCGACTTCATGACTCTGAATGATTCCTCAATACGCCATAGGTTATGATATGTATCATAGATATCCTGGTCACTCATTTCTGTCTCGGATGTGACAAGAAGATTATATCCTGCAAATCTTAGTTCCTTTTCAATCGCTGCTTCATTTACTGATGCAGTTGCCTTATCCCCATCTTCATCAAGGAAGTCTACATATTTGCCAAGGTCTCCATATTCTGATCGTTTAGCCTGGCTGTAGCACAAACCTCTTGCTTTATCTATTTGCTTCTTTATCTCGCGCTTTTTCTTTGATGCAAGCTTCGGATTGTATGTCAACAGTCTCTTCTCTGTAAAATAAACAGTCTTCCTTATACCTTCGATCTCTACAGTATAAGGGAACTTGTCAATGCATGACTTGTATCTGTATAGAAGCCTGCCGTCACGGGAAGTTACATCCTGCCAGTCATTATCCAGAAGTACCCATGTCTTCTCCTTCTCTGGAAGAGTCTTCACAGATTTTGAGAAGAGGTATCCGTCACCGTTCTCCTTGGAAAATGCGATATTCTGTGTACAGTTCAGACCTTTGTCTGCAACATGCACTGTTTTACCGGTAATCTGATTCTTTCTCTTCAGCTCAGTAATCACATCTCTGAGTACTGGTTTCTCGCTCTGGTTGCCTGGGAACAACTTCATGCCGATAGGAATCTGATCCGAATCAAGAAGAAGTCCCATCCCCACTATAGGGTCCTTTCTATTTTCTTTGGAAGGACCTTTTCTTCTGAAATCATCTTCCTTATCTATCTCGAAGTAGAAGTTGGTACAGTCAAAATATGATTTTGAAGTATTGATGTTATATACCTTTTTCACCTGTTCATTGAATATCTCAATAAACTTTCCATAGTCGTTTCCCATGAATTCAAGACCGCTTAGAAGCTGGTCATATGAATAGTTTACACTGTCCCTGAGCAGTGGGAGCACGTCATGAAATGTTCTATTCTTGCTGCATGGCTCTACAAGACGCGCATAGATGAGAGATGAAAGCAGCTCGTACATATCATACTCAAAGGAATTGGATAGATTGAAGTAGTCTACATACTTCTTTATTCCAAGCTTATTCATTATGGATACGAAAGGGAAATAGCCTAGATTCATTTTAGGCGTTTTATCTGATATCTTAATAACCTTTTTATTCTTGGCTTCTTTGTTGAGTTTTTCAACTTCCTTCTGGAAATGTGCAACGGGATCATCTATTCCCTTTGCCTTCCATGTCTCAACGGAAGATAAGGATTTATATGTTCGATGAGCTGAGCCTCTCTTATCATGGGAGTAGTAGCTCTCCACTATAGAGAGATAAGTACGGCCTTTCAGCTTCGCCTTTTTTAGAAAATATGCCATGGGAACACCTCCATTTTAATATATCACTACTATCACTATGTTTATTATACCATGAAAAATAATTCAAAAAAAATATAAAGCATAAAAAAAGCCGAAATAATCGGCTTAATTTCAAAAGGACATTTAATTGGGTTCAAAAAAACATAGTGATAACTTCTAAAGACGGGTATGATGCATCAAGTGATTTGGATTTAGAAATTATTACACGTGTAGAAGAATTGGCATCAAAACATCATGTTTCTATGAGTGAAGTCTCATTATCCTGGTTAATGTCTAAAGTAGCATCACCAGTCGTAGGAGCAACTAAACTAAAACATGTTGATACAGCTGTACTTGCAATGAATCTAGAATTAAGTGAAGAAGAAAAACAATATCTAGAAGAACCATATCAGCCACACCCATTAGTGGGTGTTATGGCAACTAACCCTAAATAGTCACATTATTTGTGACTATTTTTGAGTTCTATAGTATAATAAATAAGATGAAGGAGGACGTACTTATGGGATTATTTTCTAGAAAATCAAAGGTGGATTATGATCTTGTCTTTAGAGAACAATATAAATCATTAAATCGTATTCATCAGCAGGCACGTGATGAATTAGATTACAAAGTAAAAGAATCATTAATGGAGGTTGTAGTAGAAAAATATCGTGAACTACTAGAACTTATTGATCAGGGTGCTAAACAGGATCCTAAACACTTTGAAGCATTAAAAAAGAATGCAGAAGATGAATTACAGACTATTAAGAATATTAATGAAGATGCATAGAGGAGGAAGATATGAAGTTATATAAAAAAGGTGATGACTCCTCTTATACATTAGGTGTCTTTCCTACAATAGAACTATTAGAACATAAACCAGATATTGTGAAAAGAGTAGTTGTACACTCTTCAATAGAAGAAAACAGAGGATATCCTAAAATCAAGGAATTATGTGCATTACATCATATTCCTATTGATGTCCATGATGCGACAATTAATAAGCTTTCACCAAAGTCTAATTGTTATGCGATTGGGGTATTTAAAACATTCTATGAACCTTTACAGAAGGGGAATCATATCGTTTTAGTGAATCCTATGGATATGGGTAATATGGGAACTATCATGCGTACAATGTTAGGTTTTGGATATCAGGACTTAGCTATTATTCGTCCGGCAGTTGATATCTTTAATCCACATGTTGTTCGTTCTTCTATGGGTGCATTATTCTCTTTACGTATTCATTATTATGAAAGTATTGATGAGTATCTCAAAGAATTTGGTGATCATCAATGTTATCCATTTATGTTGAAGGGAGCTAAGAATATTCATCAGGTGAAACCTATCACACCTCATTCACTGATCTTTGGAAACGAATCATCAGGACTTGATGATATTTATATGACATATGGACAAAGTGTTTTTATTCCTCATACAAATGCGATTGATTCACTTAACTTAGCACAATCTGTAGGAATTGGTTTATTCCACTTCTCACAAGATGCATTTAATAAACAGGAGGTGTTACGATGAAATATGATTTTGATACAGTCTATGATAGACATCATACAAACTGCGCTAAATATGATGCAGACCACACAGATGATCCAGATATGATCCCTATGTGGGTGGCAGATATGGATTTTAAGACATTACCAGATATATCAGAAGCACTTTCTAAACGTGCATTAGATGGTATATATGGTTATAGTACAGTTCCAGAAGAATATTTAGAAAGTGTTGTTGGATGGATGAAACGTAGACATGATTTCCATGTTGAAAAAGAATGGATTGTGCCTGCACCTGGTGTAGTCAATGCATTCCATCTTGCCGTAGAAGCTTATACACAAAAAGAAGATAGTGTACTCGTTTTAACACCGGTTTATTATCCATTCTATCGTGCTATTAAGAATAATGGTAGACGTATAGTAAGAATGCCTCTTGATTTAAAAGACAATCAATATAGTCTTGATTACAAGGCATTTGAAGAAAAGATTATAGAAGAAAACGTCAAGATGATGATTTTCTGTAATCCACATAATCCAGTCGGTAAAGTATGGACAAAAGAAGAATTAAAAACGATTGGAGATATATGTAAGAAACATAACGTCTTTGTCGTATCGGATGAAATCCATATGGACTTTGTCTATGCCCCTCATAAGCATACTGCATTCTATGAAGTAGATCCTGAATATAAGAAATTCTCAATCGTACTCACTGCAGCTTCTAAGACATTCAACTTAGCAGCACTTCAGACTTCTGCAGTCATTATTGCGGATGATAGATTAAGAAATCAATTTAAGAAAGTAAAGATGAGTCATTCTATTTCTGATCCTACAATATTTGGCTTTATTGCGACAACTGTTGCCTATACCAAAGGTGATGAATGGGTTGATCAGCTTTTAGATTATATTAAAGGTAATATGGATTATCTTGATCACTTCCTTAAAACAGAATGTCCTGGTATGTCTCTTATTGATCCACAAGGTTTATATCTTGCCTGGGTAGATATGAGAATACTTGGTATGAGTAATGAAGAACAGGAAGACTTCATGTTGAATAAAGCACATCTTTGGTTAGATGAAGGTTATGTATTTGGTGAAGAAGGATCAGGTTTTGAAAGATTTAACCTTGCATGTCCTAGAAGTACTGTAGAAAAAGCTTGTTTACAGTTAAAGAAGGCACTAGATGAAAGATCTGCATAGTTTAAGACAGCAGGGGTATATTGATGATCTTCCACTAGATTATGCTTATGAGTATACAAACTTACAGTTAAAGAAGTTTCTTCATACAGATATCGCCTATCAACAGACACTTGCAATACGTTTATTAAATAAGCGTATAGGCTATCAAGAAGCCTATCAGGAAGAGTTAAAAGAGATTCTAGATGATAGTCCTGGCTATTATACAAAGCAGGAAATAGAAGGCTTTTTAGCCCTTCTAAAAGAAAAAGAAAATAAACAAAAATAAAAACGTTTACATCTTTTAATTTTTCTAGTAATAGACAAGAAAAAAGAGTATTATGGAAGTATAAAAGAAAAGGAGAGATAATATTATGGGATTAGTTTCCGCAACAGAAATGTTAAAAAAGGCTAAAGCAGGCCATTATGGTGTTGGACAGTTCAACATCAATAACCTTGAATGGACAAAGTCTATTCTTTTAGAAGCACAGGAATTAAATGCACCAGTAATCTTAGGTGTATCTGAAGGTGCTGCAAAATATATGACAGGTTTCACAACTGTAGCTGCTATGGTTAAAGCAATGGTAGAATCTTTAAATATCACTGTACCAGTAGCATTACACTTAGACCACGGTTCATATGAAGGTGCTAAGGCTGCATTAGAAGCTGGATTCACTTCAATCATGTTCGATGGTTCTCATTATTCAATCGAAGAAAACATCGAAAAGACTAAAGAATTAGTTGAATTATGCCATGCTAAAGGTGTATCTATCGAAGCTGAAGTAGGTTCAATCGGTGGAGAAGAAGATGGTGTTGTTGGTATGGGTGAAGTAGCAGATCCTAAAGAATGTAAGATGATTGCTGACTTAGGAGTTGACTTCTTAGCTGCTGGTATCGGTAATATCCATGGTGTATACCCTGAAAACTGGGCTGGTTTACAGTTCGAAGCATTAGATGCTATCCAGAAAGAAACTGGTATTTTACCATTAGTTCTTCATGGTGGTTCAGGAATTCCTGATGAACAGGTTAAGAAAGCAATTGACTTAGGTGTATCTAAGATTAACGTTAACACTGAATGTCAGTTATACTTCCAGAAAGCTACTAGAAAGTACATTGAAGAAGGTAAGGATCAGCAGGGTAAAGGTTATGACCCTCGTAAATTACTTGCTCCAGGTGCTCAGGCTATCAGAGACTGCGTAAAAGACAGAATGGAAGTATTTGGCTGCATCGGTAAAGCTGCTGAATAATTTATTTAAGAGAGAAGCTTAGGCTTCTCTTTTTTTATGCATATAAAAAGGATGGAATGAATCCATCCTAGGAGATATAGAATTTATCGCTTATTATTAGTAAGTAAGAACGCAGTCAGATACATGATGAACAAACTATTTGTGATATTACAAGCTACGATAGAGATACCTACAAGTGGTCCTCCATCTCCTGCAAAGAATACAAATACGAAATAGAGTAGGATTGAAATGATCATTCCTAAAATGTAAAACATGATAACTGCTTTTAGATTACTAAAAAAATCTTTCATATACGTTCTCCTGATTAAATGTATTGTTTTAATGTTTTGTTTCTTTTGTTTTCAGTATTATATGCTGGACCTATTTTGAAACCAATACTTGTTCCGCTTGTTGTGATGGAAAAATCAGGTGAAGCACTTAATTGCCAATGTGCGTATCTTGCTTCTACGGCAGCAACGCTTACTTTTCCGCCTGCAATAGCTTTATAAGTGACTGTGGCAGAGGAGAACACTGCAGTATTGTTTTTATCTGCAATATTGAATTTATAAGATACGCCTGCGGCGTTGTGAATATTTCTGCTTGCATTAGTACCTGCCTTATCGGTTACTTTGTTACAGCTAAAGCTAGACCCATTGTGCATGAATTTTTTTTCTGAGCCAGCGATTGCGATGGCCATTACATCATAATATTTAAAATAAGGGGTTCCATTCCATTTGGCTGTATATTTTGCTGTTATATTTGTTTTCTTTGTGGATGAATTGTATTTGAATGATGGTACAGATAATGTGCCTTGTACTGTTGCTGCAGCTCTAGCACTTAATTCATCACTACCATCATAGTTTTTTATTGCGCTAATTTGAGAGTCAGTATAATTCATTTCTTTTAGTTCTGATATCTTTTTTGTCTTTAATGAGTAGATATGCTGTTTAAATTTACTTTTATTCTCCACTAGTTCATTATAGTGAGAGGAATCTTTTGAGACACTTTTTAGCTTATTATAGCTTTCTATTTCATTGTTTAAAGCGATAAATTCATTCTCTGAATAAATATTATTTGCATTATTACTGTTGGTGAATGCATTTACAGGCATTAAAAAAGCATAAGAAAAAACAAAAATATTGAATGATAGAATTGATAATAGAATTTTTTTCATAATTTAATCTCCTTATATTATGTAAGCACCTACAAAAAAATATTATACACCATATATAAAATAAGTAAACAGAAAATATTAGTAAATATAATAGTGGATTTATGTTTAATGATGATTGTTGTAATTGTTATGGCGAAAATGTTTTGTAATGCTGAGGTATAAAGTGATAAATAATATGTTATGTGTGCATATAAGTAAAAGGGACGGTTTTTTTTCGTCCCTTTTACTTTAATGATTAGATTTTGTGGTGAATTATTTTGCTTAGATGAATGAAAAAATCTTTATAATAATTAATTTAAATTTCCTTTGGTATCACATGAAAGTATTGCTTTCTTTGATACTGTTTGTACACAAACACCTTTTATATAATTCTTCGCTGTAGCTGATGCGATTGCTTTATTCAAAGATTTTGAAGCAGATTTATTAGAAATCTTCCAAGCGCTGCTTGGGCAAGTAGTACTGACATCTGCGTTAATACAAGTTGCACTATTACCATCATAGGTAAAAGTTCCTTTAACAGCAACTGACCATAAAACAGTGCTTCCTTTCTTATATGATACTTTTTTGCTTCCAGATATTGTACGTGATGATCTTAAAAAAACAACTTCATCTTGAATTAACTCGATTTCTATGTAATCACCATTCTCTAAGATATATTTTGTTACTGAAATATTGTCTGCTTTGCAGGGAGTTACATTTAAGAAAAGTAACACAAATACAAAAACAATTTTAAAAGTCTTCTTCATTTATTAATTCCTCATATTTATTAATTATCATATGTGATTTCAACAACTTCTCTATCTATAAAGCTTTTTCTTGCTTCATATGCAATAGATATGAACTCTACTACAAATGCAATCAATATCAATACTAAAACAGTTATAAATATTTTCTTGTAACTTCTCTTATGCTTTTGCACTGGTGAATACAAATCATTATCATTGATATACTGATAATAAATGTTTTCTGGTTCCCCAAACTGTTCAACTAATTCATCATAACTCATTGTATCTACATTAGGATACTCATCAATAGTTTTACATATATGGTCATATACAGGCTTTTTTTCTTTTGGTACATTGTTAAAAAGAGATTTTAATTCTTTCTTATATTTCTTTAATGGTTTACTCATCGTCAATTCCCTCCAATATATAATCGATACTCTTAACCATATCACGATACTCTTTCATCATTTCAAGTAGAAGATCATTTCCTTTGGGAAGCAGATGATAGTAGACTCGTATCTTTCTTCCTACCTGTTTTTCGGAAGAAGAGATATATTCTCCTTCCATTAATTTATATAATATCGGATATAAAACACCATCTTTTAAATCAATGACTTGATTGCTTTTTTCTCTGATCTGATTTGCGATTTCATAACCATAACAATCTCCACGATAGAGAACGGCTAGTACTAACAAATCTAGTTTAAATAAATTATTTTTTCTACTCATATTCTTATCACCATTTAGAATTCTATCATCAAGTATTTATTTCATCAATGTTTAATTTCTATACTATTCTTGACTTACCCTATAACCCTCTAGTATACTAGGTATATGTAAAAAGGAGGAATAGGTTATGATGATATCAACTAAAGGACGTTATGCTTTACGTGTCATGATTGATTTAGCACAGCATGATCGTTCTAAATATATACCATTAAAAGAAATAGCGGCTAGACAGAACATCTCTGAGAAGTATTTAGAGATTATTATTAAGTCTTTATCTAAAGAACACTTTGTAGAAGGTTTAAGAGGTAAAGGTGGAGGATACCGTTTAACACATGCTCCAGAAGATTATAGTGTTGCTTCTATTCTTAAAATCACTGAAGGAACATTAGCTCCTGTATCATGTTTAGCAGATGAATGTAATACATGTGAAAGAGCTTCTTATTGTAATACATTACCTATGTGGACTGGTTTATATCATGCTATTACAGACTATTTAGAAGGTGTTTCTTTAAGTGATTTAGTGCCTGCTTCATCAAATGGCGATGATTATGTTATATAATCATAAATAAAATCATTAAAATTTAGAAATTACGAAATATTTACAAAAAATATTATAAATATAGTTGACTAGTAGGTAAGTAGTT
>ERZ869979.16-NODE-16-length-41856-cov-6.985854_pt1 | contig 41856 bp, 18 predicted proteins | sample MGYA00521269_ERZ869979 | MGnify/ENA primary metagenome ERZ869979 (study PRJEB32232, sample SAMN07284974) | human gut metagenome | biome: human-associated habitat; material: feces | host: Homo sapiens | place: Tanzania | collected 2014-04-05 ... | reverse complement strand
ACGGCATACGAGATTCTCCGGAGTGACTGGAGTTCAGACGTGTGCTCTTCCGATCTCAAAAACTTTGCCCTTTCAAGATTTATTAGTAATTTTGCACTCAAAAACAAAACGAAGAGGGATGAAGCGGATGCTGAATCCCTCTTTCATCATCAACAATAAGTAGAATGCCTATGCTGAATATTGCAGAATATTTTCCAATTACCGACCCTACGCTGATCTTCTTCGTAGTGCTCCTCATCATCCTCTTTGCCCCTATCATCATGGGTAAGCTCCGAATCCCCCATATCATCGGAATGGTACTGGCGGGCGTGCTTGTCGGCAAATATGGTCTGAATATCCTGGAGCGAGATGCATCTTTCGAGCTGTTCGGCAAGGTGGGACTCTACTACATCATGTTCCTTGCCGCCCTGGAGATGGACATGGAGGGTATGAAGAAGAACAAATCCCGACTGCTCATCTATGGTCTGCTCACGTGCTTCACGCCGTTTCTCCTGACCTTCGGCATGAGCATCTGGCTGCTGCACTATTCCACCAAGGCATCGTTTCTGCTGAGCTGCATCATGGCTTCCAATACCCTGATTGCCTATCCGATTGTTTCCAGATACGGATTGCAGCAGAAGCCGAGTGTCACCCTGAGTGTGGGTTCCAGTATGCTTTCGCTCCTGATAGCGCTCATCATGCTGGCAGGTCTCGTCGCCTCGTTCTCCAGTCATGATGGTCTGCTGTTCTGGGTACTCTTCACCGCCAAGTTTGCCGCATACTGCGGAGTGATGATATTCCTGATTCCGCGACTCACGAGATGGTTTCTGCGCCGATACAGCGATTCGGTGATGCAGTTTATCTTCGTGATGGCGATGCTCTTCATGAGTGCCACCCTATCTCAGATAGTAGGCATCGAGGGCGTATTCGGCGCCTTCTTTGCGGGTCTTATATTAAATAGGTATATCCCTCATGTATCTCCGCTGATGAACCGACTGGAGTTTACGGGCAATGCCCTCTTCATCCCTTACTTCCTCATCGGTGTGGGTATGCTCATCAATGTGGGTCTGCTTTTCCAGGGCGGTCACATTCTGTGGGTCATCTTCTGCATCGTCTTCTTCGGAACCTTGGGAAAGGCGATTGCTGCCTATGCCGCCTGCTTCAGTTTCCGGTTGCCGCTTTCATCAGGTCACATGATGTTCGGACTCACTTCCGCCCATGCTGCCGGTAGTATCGCCATGGTGATGGTGGGAATGAATATCCTGGTGGGACCGAATACCTATCTGGTCAACGATGACATGCTGAATGGTGTTGTAATGATGATACTCTGCACCTGCATCATCTCCTCGATGCTTACCGACTGGAGTTCCAGAAAGATTATCCTCCGCGACAAGGAGTTGCCGGATGCCGAAGATACCAAGAAGGCAAGCGATGAGAAGATTCTCATACCGGTGAAGTATCCGGAATATGCCGATAATCTGATGAACCTTGCCTTCCTGGTGAGAAACCAGAAGCTGAACAGAGGACTGGTTTGCCTGAATGTGGTGTATGATGACAAGGATATGCGATACAAGCAGGAACAGGGCCGACAGCTGCTTGACCATTGCAGTCAGCTTGCCGCAGCCACGGATGTGATGACCCAGACGCAGGTTCGCATCGCTGCCAACATTGCCAACGGCATCAAGCATGCCTTCAATGAGTTCCAGTGTTCAGAAATCATCATCGGCATGCACATGCATCAGGAGGTTTCGCCTAAGTTCTGGGGAGAGTTTCATCAGAGTCTCTTCAATGGTCTGAGCCGCCAGATTATCATGGCACGCATCAGGCAGCCGCTCAATACCATTCGCCGAATACAGGTGGCAGTACCATCGAGGGCAGAGTTTGAACCGGGTTTCTACCGCTGGGTAGAGCGACTGGCGCGACTGTCAGGCAATCTGGATTGCCGCATCCAGTTCCATGGCAGGGAGGAGACCCTGGCACTCATCAATGAGTACATCACCAACCGCCACCAGGAAGTACGTGCCGAATACACCCTGATGCAGCATTGGAACGAGATGCCGCAGCTTGCCTCCCACATGAGCAAGAACCATCTCTTTGTGGTGGTGACAGCCCGCAAGGGTACGGTATCCCACAAGTCGGCACTGGAGCGATTGCCGGAAGAGCTCACCCGCTTCTTCTCGGGCACGAACCTGATGATCATTTTTCCAGACCAGCACGGAGATTCATCGGGCAATGTCCTCACCTTTGCTGAGCCTCAGCATCAGGAGGAAATCAGTGCCTACGTGGCATTCAACCAATGGTTCAAAAAGAAATTCAGAAAGTAAAGAGAAAACAAATGATACTAAAAAAGGTCGCCAAAATGCTGGCGACTTTTTTTAGTATATAAACAATTTAAACGATTCATAATCGTCGAATTTCGACGAAAAGCAATGTATTTCCGTCGAAACTATAGCCAATCCGTCGAAACTTTATTAGCTACGTCGAAATTCGCTGGATATAGCGATTTTTAGCGGAATTATAGCGAATTCGTCATTGATTATAGCGGAAAATCGTTTTGAATCCGTCAAAAAATGACAAGATTTATAGCGAAAACAACAAATTATAGCGAATTGTATCGTTATGTTCGGCACAGACAATTCGATAGAAGATCTCCTTACGTTTGTACGACCTAACTTTGGCAGCAAAGTGATTTTTGTAGGCAATCCTGCGCAGTTGCCTCCAGTTGGTTAATCAGTATCTAATGTATTACGGGCTGAGTATTTTTCACCCTAAACTGAAAAAAATCACAAAGAAAATACACTTTCCTCCTGAATTTATAGCCTATTTTCAAAGAAAAATATTATCTTTGTAGCTGTTTAAAGATTAACGAGTATGAATATTATTGAATTATATGAAAGCTTGAAAGGCAGCTACAAAAGTTACCTGGAAAGTTTTGTTGCCATAAAGGATGAACGAATCAAGGAAAAGGTCAGCGACTCCATCAAAAATGAAAAACTGTGGCCAAAGGCTTTGATTCAATTCAATCCAAACTTCAAGAAGGGAATAGGTGTACAGGAACTTATTGCCAAGGGGCTCCCTATCCATAAAGATTTGGAATATTTCTTCGACAAGCCATTTTATATGCATCAGCAAGAAGCTATAGAGTTAGGCTGTCAAGACAAAGAATTCATTGTGACTTCCGGCACGGGTTCTGGTAAATCACGTACTTTCATGGCTACTATATTCAATTACGTTCTACTTCACGAAGAGGCATGCAAGGATAAGACTATAGCTATTATCGTTTATCCAATGAATGCCCTCATCAACTCACAAGCTGAAGAATTAAGCCGATATAAAGCTGAGTTCGAAGAAAGAACAGGCCGTTCTTGTCCTTTCACTTTCGGCAAATATACCGGACAGGAAAACGATGAAGCACGCAGAAAGATGCAGCAAACACCTCCTAACATCATATTAACCAACTATATGATGTTGGAATTACTCATGACTCGTGCTGGCAAAGAAGAAGACTTACGCAAATGTTTCTTGGAAAACCTTCACTTCCTTGTATTCGATGAGTTGCATACTTATCGAGGAATGCAAGGAAGCGATGTCTCGTTCCTGATACGCAGAATCAAATCTTTGGCAACAGGTCAAGTACTTTGCTTCGGAACATCAGCCACAATGGTAGCAGATGACAGTATGACTTATAGTCAGCAAAGAGAAAAAGTTGCCGAAGTTGCATCATGCATATTCGGAAGTTCATACACAAAGGAACAGGTAATAGACGAATCTCTTGCTATAGGATTATCTGATGATGAACCTTCTGACGGTGAATTGCGCATTTGCATCAACAACCCGGTTCCACATTCAGCAGACATACATGATGCAATAAAATATCCTACAGCCATTTGGATAGAACAAAGTATTGCGCTTGCCTACAACAGAAAAGAAAACAAGTATTTCAGAGGGAAGCCTATCTCTATAGAGGATATGGCTAAACAACTGAGTATAAAAACTGGAGAAAAAGAAGGAAAGTGCCAGAAGCATATCATAGAAGTGCTTAACTGGTGCAATTACCTGAACCAGCAGAAAGGCGTATCGGTACTTCCGTATAAAGTTCATCAGTTCATTCCTCAAACAGGAAACGTATATCTTACTATAGGCGAACAAGACAACCGCCAAATCACAGTAGAAGAAAAACTCTATTGTGAGGAGCTGTCACATGGCAATACAAAAGTTATGTACTATCCCGTTGTGTTCAGCCGTCTAAGTGGTCACGAATTCTATGTCGTCAAAATCAATGGCAGTCTGATTATGCCAAGAAACTTTGATGGCTATGCATCAGGTGATGGCGATAGCGATATCAATGATGGCTACATCGTCCTTCCTCATCATGGAGAAAATATAAATGATTATATCCTTGACGTAAATTCAGAGGAAATTCCATCAGATTGGTACACCACAAACAAAAAGGGAGTACGAAAGCTGAAGAAAACATACGAGTCACGTATTCCACAAAAGGTTTACGTAACTCAATCAGGCGCCTACAGTCCAACCGAACCACTTGATAGCATGGGGTTCATCGAGGCTATTTTCGTACCATCTCCACTCATGTACGACCCAACAGCTCGTGTGGTTTACAAAGGTAAGCAATCAGAATATTCAAAATTGTCAAGAATCGGTGGTGAAGGTAGAAGTACTGCCACAACCGTATTGTCATACGAGGATATTATCCTCATGCAGAAAATGGGTATTGAGCAAAACGACAGAAAGGTATTAACCTTTGTCGATGCACGCCAGGATGCCGCATTGCAAGCAGGTCATTTCAATGACTTTATCCGCATTGGTAAAATACGCTCTGCCATCTGGAATGCTATCAAAGATTCCGCTGAGCCTATAGACAATACAAGGATTGCCAGAATGGTGCTGGATAATCTTCATCTGGAAGTAAATGATTATTCTATACGACAAGGGCTCCGTGGTGGCCGTGCCAATGATATGAAGAATATCATGGAACGTTATCTCTCCACCATCATCTATGATGACCTTGCCGGAAACTGGACTGTGATTATGCCAAATCTTGAAGATTGCGCATTGCTGACCATCGGCTACAAATATCTTCATGATGAGATTACTGGTGAAAACAATTCAGAACGTCTATACGATATACCTGAGCTGGAAGGATTGGATGATGAACAAAAAGAAGAGTTCATTACTCAAATCCTCGACTACCTGCGCCACAAACTTTGCATCTATAGCAGCGAGAGAACGATTCAAGCCGTAAAAGATACCAGCAAGGCTGTAAGAGAGAATCTGAAAGCCCCATGGACACTTGATGAAAGCGACACTATTGACGAAGCAAACGAGTTGTTTATCACCAATCCTCGCAGACGCAATGCATATAATTTGGAAAGTGGAGGCTATAGAAGCAAGCTCGGTTTCTTTATTCGTGACTACATAGAGAAGAATACAGGACGTACCATCAAGAATGAGGAAGAGTACACGCATTATATGACAAGCTTATTCGAAGCTTTATCAAACTTCATCATACACGAAAACGGAACCTACCAACTCGATTATGGCAGTATCCTATGGCAAGCTGGCGATAAGAAACATATACGCCGTGACTTGGTACGCTATCGCATTTTAGAGGGAGGCAATTGGCTTGATAAAGAACCGAACCATTACTTCCAGCAGTTCTATCAAAACATTCCTCTCAAAGATGTATGTCTGGAGGCTAAAGACCATACAGGACAGGTTTCCAAGGAAGATCGCGAAAATAGAGAACAGGAATTCCGCGAAGGAAAGTTCCCGATTCTCTACTGCTCTCCTACGATGGAGTTAGGTATCGACATCAAGGATTTATCTGTTGTAGGTATGCGCAATGTACCACCTACTCCTGCCAATTATACCCAGCGGGCAGGTCGTGCTGGTCGAAGCGGACAAGCTGCATTGGTTTACACCTATTGCCGTCCACGCAACTCTCATGAGAATTATTACTTGACCCATCCAGAAAAGATGGTTAAAGGTGAAGTGAAGGCTCCAAGAATGGAATTAGTTAATGAAGAACTGTTCCGCACGCACCTCCACTCTACCATTCTCGCATTGTGCCCTATTACTGAGCTTTCTGATGGCATCAAGGATTTGGTAGATTATAAAGACATCAACAACATCACTTTAAAGGATGAGGTTCGTGTTGCCCTGCAACTTACTCCAGAACGTAAGGAGCAGATCAAGTCGGTTTTCAAACGAATCATGAATGATACCTTCCTGAAAGACCGGATGGAAACAGAACAACCCATCTGGTTCACCGAGCATTGGCTGGACAACATCCTCACTAACTATGAGTATGATTTCGACAAGGCACTCAACCGCTGGCGTTCTCTCTACAAACAAGCGCAAACCCAGATAGAAGAAGCTAGTCTTGTCATCAACAACCGCATCTATGGTGAAAACTCCAAGGAGAAACATGAAGCCCATATCAAGCAGTTGCGTGGTGAAAGTCTCCGAGATATGCTGCTGGGAGATAAGCAAGGTAAGAATAAAGAAGAAAGTGAGTTTTATCCATATCGTTACCTTGCCAGCGAAGGCTTCTTACCAGGTTATAACTTCACCAAGCTGCCACAACGTGCACTGCTACAATACAAGTCGGATAAAGTGGAATATCTAAGCCGTCCAAAGCGTCTTGCGCTGAGTGAATTCGGTCCGCAGAACATTATATATAATAATGGTGGAAAGTTCCGCATCAATCGAATGCAGATACTATCAGAGGTGATTCCTCACAAGTTCTTCTATAATCCTAAGACAGGGGTTGTATATAAAGATGAGGAGAATACTACCCATCACACAGATATCATCACAGGTGAGTCTCTTGATGGTGTGGCAAAACTAATCCCAGGTATGTGCATTGAGGCTCAGGATATGGTAGCTACTGAAACGGAAAAGATTACTTGTCAGGAAGAAGAGCGTTCCCGCAAGTTCTATAAGACAAAGACCTATTTTGCAAGTGATGACCCAAGAGCTATCAGCGAATGCGAACTGAAGTCACCTCATGGTGAACATTTGGCAAATATTCGCTATATCCCTTCATGCCGACTTACCTATATATTAGAGTCACGTAACGATAATAATGCCAATGGGTTTGCATTCGACACAAAAACAGGCGATTGGATTAGCAACGAACGTCTTTCACGCATTCAGGAAGAAGCTGACAAGAATCCAGAAGAAGCAGACAGAATCAAGTTTGTCAAACTCTTCACGGAAACAACAGCCAATGCCATATATATCCAACCGCTTAAAGCATTGCTTTTAGACCGGAAAGAAGCTGTCCGCACCTTCCTCTATGCCTTCAAGCAGGCCATCGAGGATGTCTTCCAAATAGAAGGAAGCGAAATGGGTGCAGAAGTGATGGGAGAAGGAACAATCCCCAATATCCTTATCTATGAAAATGCAGAGGGTTCTTTGGGTGTGCTTAGCCGTCTTGTGCATGAGCCGGAAGCCTATAGGGATGTCGTAAAAAGAGCATACGAAATTTGCTTCAACAAACCGGAATTGACACAGGATGAGATTAACGAATTGACACCTGCCGATTATTCCAATCTGCTCAACTACTATAATCAGCCATATCATCAGCAGATAGATATCAGACTGATATATAGAACATTGAAGTTGATGCAAGAAGCAAAAGTCGAACTTCATAGAGCAGGACAAACGCTCAGCTACGATGAGCAATATGCAGCATTGGAAGCCGCAAGAGACCACAACAGCTCTACAGAATATGAGTTTTTGAAGTATCTTTACGACCATCACTTGCGCTTGCCAGACAAGGCACAACCGATGTTTCCAGAGGAGTATTACGTACAGCCCGACTTCATGTATGGCGAGCGTATCGTAGTATTCTGCGACGGCACCCCACACGACCGTCCTGAAATACAAGAGGATGACAGAGAGAAACGGGAAGTACTCGAAGATGCGGGATTCGTTGTCCTGGCTTGGCATTATGCAACGCCACTGGCAGACTTCATCAATCAATATTCAGATATATTCACCCCAGTAAAATAAACGATATGGATTACAAGACTGGTACACTGATAGAATTCAGAAATCGTCCTTGGGTTGTTCAGCAATCAGGAGAGGACGAACTTATGATAATAAAGCCATTAGGAGGTACAGATGCCGAAACCATAGGTCTCTACCTTCCTCTCTATGGGGATGAACTACAGATTCATTCCTACAATTTTCGTCGTCCTACAGCTGATGACATCGGAAAAAACAGTTATAAGGCATCTGCAAAGGTGCTTTATAACGCCTGCCGTTTATCGTTCAGAGATATAGCAGGTCCATTCCAGTGTCTTGGAAAACTATCTTTCGAGCCACGTCCATATCAGATGGTTCCGCTGATTCTTGCACTCAAACAAGAAAAGATCAGACTGCTCATCTCTGATGACGTTGGTATTGGAAAAACCCTGGAATCATTATTGATTGCCAAGGAATTACTCGACCGCCACGAAATCAACCGTTTCGCGGTAGTATGCTTGCCACATCTTTGCGAGCAGTGGCAAAATGAAATCAAGGACAAGTTTGGCTTGGATGCAGAGATCATCCGTTCTTCTACCATCAGCCGGTTGGAGAAAAAACTGCGTCCAGACCAGAATGTGTTCCGTGATATCCCCTACCAGGTCATTTCCATTGATTATGTGAAACAAGGCAATAAGCGAAATATCTTCCTTGACCATTGCCCGAATTTCGTAATTGTTGATGAAGCCCATACTTGCGCCAAGCCAACTGGTGCCAACAAATACCAGCAACAGCGCTATCGCTTGTTAAGCGACCTTGCCAATAAGCCTGAGCAGCAACTGGTCTTGCTGACTGCTACCCCTCATAGTGGTCAAAGCGAAGAGTTTCAGTCCCTTATCGGATTATTGAATCCTAAGTTCGAGAACTTCCAGCTTCAAACCGCTACAGAGCGCGAGGAACTGTCTCATTACTTCGTACAACGCCGACGTGCCGACATCAAGCAGTATCTAGGCAATGAAATTGTCTTCCCTGAGCGTGTTCGAATCGACAAGGATGAATACTCCTTTACTCCAGATTATCGCAACTTATTGGGGCACCTGATAGAATATGTAAAGCATGGCATCCAGAAGGTATCGGGAGCAGACAAGCGCAAGCAGCGCTATATCTACTGGGATCTCCTGGCCTTGATGCGTGGAGTAATGTCAAGTCCTGATGCAGGTATCAGTATGTTGCAAAACAAGATAGACAAGAGAGAAGATTCGTCATCTGCAAATACAGAAGACGATTCCGAGCAGGTGTATATATTCAATGATCCTCTGAAGGATTTGTTGAATGCAGACGATGTCGTTCCTGAAGCATTAGAAACAACCAGTGCTACAGACAAGAAAGAGTTCCACAGCTTCATCAAGCAGTTGGAACACATCAAGGAAACTGATGGTGATGAAAAAGTAAAACAGGCTCTTGACATTGTGAAGTTCTCTCTTGACAGTGGCATGAACCCTATCGTATTCTGCCAGTATATCCAAACAGCAGAGTATGTTGGCAAATATATTACAGACCAGCTCGCTAGCAACAAAAAGTTTAAGAAGGTAGTTGTGGGTGTGGTTACCAGCCGTTTGGCTGATGAGGAACGCAAGATGAAGATAGACGCCTTGGCACAGGAAGACCGCCACGTATTGGTTTGTACCGACTGCCTCTCAGAAGGTGTCAACTTGCAGCAAGGTTTTGAGGCTGTCATTCATTACGATCTTCCTTGGAACCCAAACCGCATGGAGCAACGTAATGGCCGTATCGACCGCTTCGGACAAACTGCCGATGCTGTCCTTATATCCACACTTCATGCCAAGAACAATCCGGTGGACGATATCGTGCTCAATGTTTTATACAAAAAGCAGGAAGAGATACGCAAGAAGCTGGGTGTCTATCTGCCTATCGCAGACAATGATGCTTCATTGATGGAAAGTATCATGCAGCGAATTTTCGATGCCAAGGTTCCTACAAGAACCGACTATATGGAGCAGTCTCTGTTCGATAACGACCCGGAATGGAACAGGCAACAGGAAGAGGAACTTGAGATCCAACTCAAAAAGATGGAAGAGAACGAGAAGATTTCTCACACCTACTTCGCTCATAACAACAAACAGATGGATCCAACCCGACTGACTGCATCCTTGGAAGAAGCCAAATCGGTAATTGGAGGTGTAGAAGACACCCGTGACTTTGTGATTGAGCAACTATTGCATGTCGGTGTAAACGTTCATACAGACGATATACCTTTGTGTTACAGTTTCCAACTCCTGGAGTTACCTGCAAATCTGCGCCACTACTTCGCCGACAAGGCAACATCCAAAGGGCTTCTGCGCATATCTTTTGCTTCCCCAACTCCAAAGCATTATATGTATATAGGACGCAATCATACATTCGTAGAGGATTTGAGCCGTGCCGTTGTCAACGATTCCGTCAATGGTGGCGAATTGGGAGCATGCCGGGCTTTGGTAATGGAAACAACAGAAGTGAAGAAGCGAACCACCATTCTATTGATGCGTGTTCGTAGTGTTATCCGTGACAAAAAGATAGAGAACCGAGAACTGGTGGGTGAAGAAATGATATTTGTGGGCTATCGTGGAAAGATAGAAAACCACGATTTCCTCACACAGGAAGAAGCCAAACAGCTTTTCCTGCACTCAATGGCATCTGGCGATATGGACTTGCCTACACAGAAGACTCTTCTTACAAATGCCATCCGCTGGATTAACAATGAGACAGAACTTCGCCAACACACAGATGAGATAGCACTGGAAAGAGCTTCACATCTGGTAGAAGCTTTCGCCAAGTATCGCACCTATCTGAAGGCATCGGAGTACCAAGTGGTAGAACCTGTATTGCCAATGGATGTGATTGCAGCTTATCTGTTTGTACCAAAAATAAATATTTAATTTATAATGGAATACATTGATTTCAAAAGACTGATAGATGCTCTGACCGCCAAGCCAAAAGAGACGGAGTGGTTAGAGTTCAAACATAATTTTCATTCTAAGGAAGAGATTGGCGAAAGAATCTCTGCCCTGTCAAACAGTGCCTATTTGAGCAATATGCCGTTTGGTTACATCGTATTTGGCATTGATGACGAAAGCCATAACGTTATTGGCACAGACTTATATGGTAAACAGAAAATGGTAGGCAACGAAGAACTGGAATCCTGGTTGTCAACCCGTCTGAATCCCCGTATTGACTTCGAAATAATCGATGATTTTGATTATGAAGCCAACGGGCATGTCTGCATCTTCAAAATACCAGCTACAACAAACCGCCCTGTAAGTTTCCTGCATGAGTCTTATATCAGAGTGGGTACCATTACCCGAAAGTTGAAAGACTTTCCGGCTAAAGAAGCCAAGATATGGAAAGGTGGTCAGAAGCCATTGGAAAAGATAGTCTTGAAAAAGGGCTTGTCAGGACAGGATGTGTTTTCTTTTCTCAGTGCAGAAGTGTACTTTGACATGATGAACTTGCCACTTCCACAAGATATCAATGGTATCTTAGACCGATTCCTGTCAGAGAACCTGATTACCAAAGATGAAATAGGATATGGAATTACCAAACTGGGCGCTATCCTGTTTGCCAAACGTCTTTCCAACTTCGATGGATTGAAAAGGAAAATGGTTAGAGTCATTGTCTATAAAGGCAAAGGTAAAGTAGAGACTATCCGTGAACAATCTTTTGACAAAGGTTATGCCATCTGTTTTGAAGAAATGGTTGCGTGGATAAATAGCCAACTTCCTGCCAATGAAGAAATTGGAATGGCATTAAGAAAAGATGCTCGAATGTATCCAGAAATTGCTATACGTGAGTTAGCGGCAAACATGATTATACATCAAGATTTTTCTGAGCAAGGATTCCCTATGATTGAAATCTATTCCGACCGCATTACACTCTCTAATCCGGGACAACCTCTGATAAGCATAGAGCGTTTCATTGACGAATATCAGTCCAGAAACGATTCTCTTGCCGATATTATGCGTAGAATGGGCATCTGCGAAGAGAAAGGAAGTGGTATGGATAAGACAATCTTCTATATAGAGTTATACCAACTTCCTCCTGTACGTCTTCAGCTTCAAGAAACAAGAACGGAAGCAACTGTATTCTCTTATCGAAAATTTGCAGATCTTGATAAAACCGAAAGGGTAATGGCATGCTACCAACATGCTTGTCTAAGGTATGTTTCCAATGAGAAGATGAATAACCAATCCCTTAGAGGACGATTAGGAATTGAAGACAAAAACTATCCTATGGCATCAAGGATCATTAAGGATACCTTGGAGGCTAAACTCATCAAAGAGGAACATTCCGAGGGTAACAGTAGGCATAATTATATTCCCTATTGGGCTTAAATATAGCTGACATATAACTGACATGTAACTGGCATGTAACTGAGCTACACAAAAATAGCTCAGCTATTATCATAAAAGTCCCTGTTTATGGGGATTTGAACATATCATCGCCATGTAACTGGCATGTAACTGAATAAAATTTATGGACTATACAAGTATTCATATATATGGTCATCTTCTCTCTGATGACATCTTACATCATATAGAGCGTGAGAACACGCTCAACGGCAACCGTGACCAGGATTTCGGAATGGATATTTCCGTATCTTCGGCCATAGACTACGTATGGAGCAGCCTGCGCAACGATTGGAACTTCTATAAGGAACGTGCCAACAACGAGCGATTGGTCAACAAGGATCCATACGGCACCCGTCGTGCCCGTGATCTGATGGAACGACTGTTCCAAAGCTTAGGCTATTCGCTCGACCGACAGGCTACCAATATAGAAGTGGCTGGCACCAACTACGACATTAGCTATACCTGCCACGACCTGGGTAAAATGCCATTCATTATCATAGGTGAGGGTATCAGTGCCGACGGAAGCATTGATACCCTAGACAAGTGTTCCCTCGACTATCGTGCCAAAGGCGGTATGCGCAAGAAATCGGCTCATGCCACTATGCTCGAATATCTCAACGCCACAGAGAATGTATATGGCATCATCAGCAACGGACAAATCCTGCGAATCATCCGCAACTCTGGACAGCTGGTGAAGCTCACCTATATAGAGTTTGACCTCCGCCGTATGCTGGAGGAAGACAAATACACCGAGTTTTGCCTGATGTTCCGTCTGCTTCACGCTTCCCGTTTCCGCACAAGCGGTGACGAGCCATGCGTGATGGAACGCTGGTTTAACATGAGCATCGAGTCGGGCAACCGTATTCGCAATGGCTTGTCTCGTGCCGTGCAAACCACAATGGAAACCATCGGAAATGCCGTATTGACATCAGAAGGTGAAGGTAATAACGCATTGCGCGAAGCCTTCGCCAATGGAACGATGGATGCAACCCAACTCAACAAGGAACTCATCCACTTCATCTACCGTCTCCTCTTCCTGTTTATCATTGAGGATAGAGGATTGGTTTATCAGATTCCCGACTCACTTGATGCTCCAGATTACAAGCAGTTATGCCAGTGGCAGGACATCTACAAGAAGTTCTATGCAGCAAGCCGTCTGCGCCATCTCTCGGAATTGGCGTACCTGAAACAACGCCAGTATTCCGACCTATGGCAGGGATTGATGGATACTTTCCATCTCTTCGAGCCAGATACTTTTGGCGAGAAACTGGGCATCAAGCCATTGGGTGGTGTACTCTTTGGCACAGAAACTCTACATTGGCTGAAACAATGCCAGGTAAGCAACAAGGATCTGCTCGCTGCATTCTCTGCTCTCAACGAGTTTGAAGACGAGCGTCAGCAGAAAGTAAAGATCAACTATTCCTCTCTCGACGTAGAGGAGTTTGGTTCTGTATATGAAGGCATTCTCGAAATGCGCCCATTCGTACAGCCGGGTGTTACCGCTTCCGACTGGCAGTTTGGCTTCGTTGGCGGTTTAGACCGTCAAAGCACTTCTTCTTATTATACACGTCCAGACTTGGTACAGAATCTTATCAAGACTACACTCGAACCAGTCATCAAGGAAAAGATTGCTGCAAAGACTACAACAGAAGAGAAGGTAAAGGCATTGCTCAACATGAAGGTTTGTGATGCAGCAAGTGGCTCCGGACATATTGTATTGGCGATGGCTCGCACAATTGCCTGGTATATCTGTACCCTCCGCACAGGTGAGGACAACCCGGCTTCGCTGGATTATCGTCAGGCACTTCGTGAGGTTATCTCCCGCTGTGTTTATGCCGTAGATTACAACCCCGATGCCGTAGAACTTTGCAAAGTAGTATTGTGGATTGAAGGTTATTGCGCAGGCAAGCCACTTTCATTCCTCGATCATCATATCCGTTGCGGTAATTCCGTATTGGGAGTTTCCGACTTGCAGATGCTGATAGATGGTGTACCTGATAAGGCTTTGACTGCAGAGGACAAAGATACTTTGAAGGCTTTGAAGAAGATGAACCAGGAAGCCGTGAAAGCAGTAAACGGAACTTTAGATAATGAGCCAACTTTAGGTTTGGAAGATTCCTTTGGTGTTGAGAATATGTCTGCTGCCCAGATTGGTTTGGCAGATAAGATTCGCTTTATCAACCACTTACCAGAAGACACTTTAGAGGAAGAAATCATCAAGCAGGAACGATGGAAGGAGCTGATGGAGTCTGCACGAGTAGATTGTCTGCGCCGTGCATGCGACATCTATACCAGTGCATTTTACCATACTGTCCAACGAGACGAACTTTATAAAGACAATGGTGGCAGTAATAAAGAACTGATTCTGGAGGCTGAGGTTCCATATACAAAGACCGTGATGCGTGCGCTTCAGGAAATAAATGCAATGGAAAGCCTTGAAAAAGGCAAGCCACTGCCTACTTACTATTGCCAGCTCTCTGCCGATTTCAAGACAGAAGTAAAGCGCATGGCTGATGAACAGCGTTTCTTCCATTGGTGCGTGGAGTTCCCTGAGGTGTTTGCAGCCAATAAGGGATTTGACGTCATGTGCGGTAACCCACCTTGGGATAAGATTAAGGTGGAAGACAAGAAATGGTTTGAAAGTCATGGTCGTGCCGACATTGTGAATGCCGGCACAGCAAGCCAGCGCAAGAAAGCCATTGCTGACTTGCCAAGCACAGACCCTATATTATATGATGAATATACTAAAGCCCTCAGCGATGCCGAGAGCCTTAGCCGTTTCGTGCGCTTTGCAGGCAGATTCGACCTAACTGCAACTGGAGACATCGACCTCTATCCGATGTTTGCAGAACTATGCCTTTCATTCTCAAAAGAAGCATGGGGACTTGTTTTACCTTTAGGTATTGCTACAAATGACAACAACAAAGAATTCTTCAAAAAACTGATTATAGAAAACAGACTACATAGTTTATTCTGTTTTGAGAATAAAGAAAAAATCTTTGAGATAGATAGTACAACAAAATTCTGCCTTTTAACAGCAGGAAAGGCACAAACAACCCCCCAAACCGTAAAAGCTGGTTTCTATCTAACACGATTAGATCACCTCTTAGATCCCAACAGATTATATACGCTCAAGACAGAAGACATAATACGATTAAATCCGAATACTTATAATTGTCCTGTATTCCGAACTAGTCGTGACGCAAAACTGACTGCCAAGATTTATCGCAACGCTAGTATTCTTTTGAATGATGTCACAGGAGAGAATCCTTGGAATATCAAGTTTGGCAGTATGATACATATGTCAAACGACTCTTATCTCTTCCGTACATACGCTCAATTAACAGAAGCAGGGGCTACATTAATTGGAAATAAATTTATCACACCAGAAGGTGAGGAATACACTCCTCTTTATGAAGGAAAGATGCTATATCTATACAACCATCATTATGGAATAAACCCTTTAGAAGGAGTACACCCAAACAATGCTAGTCTACCATTGCCTTCATTAGAAGAGCTACAAGACACAAACTTTCATGTCGTTCCTTTTTACTGGATAAAAAGACAAATTGTTAGAGATAAATTCATTAAAAAGAACAAAAAAGGAGAGGTTGTGTGGGAATGGAAACACTCGTCGTTTATGGTCTTTAAAGATGTTGGACGATCTGGAGTTGCTCGTACTTTTATTATTTCTCGTATTCCCAACGCCTTTGGCGTTGGGCATACAGCCACGCTCCTCTACGCGGAGCGTGGCTGTATGCCCGAACTTTTGCTGCAAGGCAATATGTCATCTATTGTTTTCGACTATGTAACAAGACAAAAAGCTGGCGGAAATCACATGAGTACATATATAGTTAAGCAGCTTCCTATCCTCACCCTCGACCAAATCCCATCTGCCATGCAATGGCAGATTGTAAAGCGCGTAGCCGAGCTATGCTATTTCAATCACGACATGGACGGCTGGGCTTCGGAGTTATGGGATGAGATGAACGAAGAGCAGCGAGCTGAGCTACCACAGTTGGGAGCACAGCAGCCTTGGATTTACAATCCTGAGCACAGAGCCATCCTTCAAGCCGAGCTTGATGCCATCTTTGCCCATCTCTATGGCCTCAACACTGAAGATCTCCGTTATATCTTAGACCCAGAAGATGTCTGTGGCAAAGGCTGCATCAACGAGACCTTCCGTGTGCTGAAAGACAATGAGCTGCGCCAATACGGAGAATACCGCACCAAGCGCCTCGTCCTCGAAGCATGGAATAAATTTGGGTATAACAATTAAAATAGGAATCTTATGGACAACGTGATAGTTTTAGGCAATGGATTTGATATTGATTTAGGATTAAAAACTTCTTTCAAAAGATTTGTTGAATCATTTGAATTTCTATCGATTCCAGATATACCTTTAATCAAAAAGATCAAAGAAAGATCTGTTGAAAATTGGTATGATTTAGAAGGGTTACTCCGCAATGAACTTATTGCTTACTCACTATCACCATCAGTTGAATGTGCCGAAGATATAAACAATGCATGGCTTATGATTACAAAGGCATGGGGAAGATACCTTCCTGAATTAACAGATTTAGATAAAATTTCTATCAATAAGAATTCATGTGCTTATCATTTACTTTTAGTAGATGAAGCACATGAAAGTTCTTGGTATACATTTAACTATACCGATCCATGGTATCTTTGTAAAATGTACTCACAAAAGAAAGCCGTTTATATCCATAACGAGAATATTCCATTAGACTGGGCAAAACATCATGGCTTTATGCATCAAACACCTACCAATTTGATTATTGGTGTAGACAATATGGTGCCTCCTTGTATAAGTTCAAGCACTCATCTATCACGCATCATTAAAACAAAGAATCCCTATTTCCCAAAAGGTATGAAGGAAAATGTCGTAGAAAGATTATTTACTGCAGACAATGTTGTGATATTTGGACAATCATTAGGCATCACTGACTCCGACTATTTTAAGCCATATTTCTATGGCATTATTGAAGGCAAAATAAAAAGGCAGAATATTTTTATTGTTACCTATAATGAGGAGAGCCTTTCTAATATCTATTCAAATATGCAAGAATATGGCATAAAAATTGAAGATATGAAAAAAGCTAACGTCGACGTGCATTTAGTGTATACAATAAAAGGTTCACAATCAATGGAATTCATGCAGATGCTTACAACTTTATATGGGTGCGTATTTTAAGAATTAACAATATGAGAACATTTAGTGATTTTGAAAAAGATGTTTTAAAGTTCATGGTATGTACCCCTGAACCTCAAGACATGTGTGCAATTGCATTATTTGAAAATTTCTGCAATTGTTACCTTATAAAATGGACAGAAGATTTCTCAAAACTGATTCTCGTTTATGACAAAGGTGAAAATTTTGCAGATATTCGACGAAAAGTATTTGATATAGTTGTATTGCTTAACTATTTAGAAAAGAATTATTATATCGGAATATTTCCTTTAAATCTGCTAAAAAGCAAACAAATATTCAATCACAAAAAATATGAGTTGGATGATGCAAATGAACATTCTATAAGAATTTGGCAAATAGATAAATGCACTATACAAAGCAATCATCCCATATTAAAAGATTTTGGAGAATGCAACAGGAAGATACTTCTTGGTACAGAAACTCTGATTGAGAACACAACAATAGGTAAGCAAATTCAACAATATGCAAATGCGACCTATCATGTTACACAAACATTAAAGGATTTTGTAGATAATAATTTTCAGACAATAGACGATATGAAATATCAAAAGACATACAGCCAAGCTTGGATTGGCATTTTTATTGCAGGTGTCTTAGGCATTATAAGTATCTGTCTTACTATATACTTTGAATATAAAAAATAAACGATATGAATACAGAGCAACAAAAGATAGAATACAAGAGTCTGCAAAAGATTCGAACAGGAGAGAAAGGATTCAAGGAACTCTCCACCACTTGTGTAGCTTTAGCCAATGCACAAGGAGGACAGATTATGATTGGCGTGGAGGACAAGACAAAGAAGCCTGCTCCCAATCAGGTTATACCACAAGAAGAGGCAAATAGTGCCGTTACAAGATTGCGTGGACTCTGTTTCAACGTAGGTCTTGCTGTAGGCGACGTATGTGAAGACGAAACTGGCAGCCAGTACTTTGCCATCACAGTATTCCCTTCACTCCATTCATATGCCACCACTTCTGATGGTAAAATGTACATCCGTGTCGCTGACAAATGTGAGCCGGTTCGTAGTGAGGACATCCAACGTGTAGGAGAAGAGAAAGGAGCTTTCCAATGGGAACTTGTGCCAACACAGTTTGAGTTGGAAGATGAGAATAAGACGAATCTCTCTAAATTCGCTAATGATATACGCCACTCTGATAGAGTGAAGCAGCATGTCAAGCAGCTCGACGATATGGAAATTGGCGAGCAGTATCACCTTCTTGACGGCAACAAGATGACTAATCTTGGTGTCTTATGGATTGGTACTGCCAAACAGCGTAGCCGCATTTGCTATCCTATCACTGTGCAATATATCGTATATGATGACTTGGAGAACAAGACCAACAAATTGGAATGGCGTGACAACACGTTTAATCCGAAGGAACTTTTGGAAGACATTATGAATAAGGCTGTAGAGTTGACCTATAGCTATGAGATGCCTAATGGACTTTTCCGTAAGACTGTACGCTATTATAACGAGAACTTAATCAGAGAGTTGCTTGTTAACAGTTTGGCTCATAGTTCAAGAACCATCTCTAACGACATCACAATCAAGGTATATCCAGGTTATATCAGCATCTCCAATCCTGGTGGTCTCCCTTTGGGTGTAACCAAAGACAATATTCTTCATACCAAGCACAGACGTAATCCGAATATGATTGAGATACTGACTGCACTTGGATTGATGGAAGGCGAGGGTTCTGGATATGACTTGATTTATGAGTTGGATGCCGTTGAAGCGAAGAAACAACCTGAGATAGAATCAACATTCAATACTGTCACTGTATATCAAAGTGCAGAGATTACGGATAAAGAAGTTGTTCGCCTGATGGATTATGTTGACCATAATTATCAGCTTTCCCAAAAGAACAAGATTGCTTTCGGCATCATAGCCAGAGAGAAACGCATTGCGACAACAGACTTGTCTAAGACTCTTCAACTCACTGCGGAAGAACGACTTAGAAGCTATGTGGACAATTTGGATAAGAATCACTTAATAACAAAAAGTGGTGCGACAAAAGGGGCATACTATCAAATCAACCCTACACTATTAACGAATGCAAAATCCAATATTGTCACAACGCTAAGAACTATAGAACCATATGTTCTGAAAGCCCTTATCAAAGAGGACTTACACAGACATCCTATGAGTAAAATTTCTGAAATAGCAAGTAGGATTCCTGATGTTGACATCAAAGAAATTCGCAAGATTGTTTATTCTATGGTCGGAACCGAAATAGCGAAGAAAGGCGCTCGCGTAGATTGCAGATACTATTTAATTTGATGGCTAATAAAAAAATAACCGAAAAATAAATTTTTGTTAATAGACTTACATTAGTTTGACTATCAGGTAGATGTCTTTTTCTTATCATTTTATTTTTAGCTAAAACACTGAAAATAAAATGATAAGAAAAAGGCACAACTGATTTGCGTCAAATGGTTCTACAGTATCTCAGCAATGCAGGCAGTGAAGGCGCTAAGCGAGATAGAATATACGAATATCTCAAATTTCGACGAAAAGCAATGTTTTTCCGTCGAAAAATTAGCCAATCCGTCGAAACTATATCAGTTATGTCGAATTTCGACGGATATAGCGATTTTAAATATACTAAAAAAGGTCGCCAGCATTTTGGCGACCTTTTTTAGTATATTTATTTCATATTCAAAACCAATTTCTTGGCTTTCATCTTATCTCCAACCACCGAAAGTTCTATCTTTCCTGGCTTATTGCCTGCTCTCAATATCACGAGGGCGGAACCCTGGAAGAGATTGCGCTGAATGGTCTTCTCCAACTGGGTCTTTCCGATATGAAGCTCATCAGATGTGATGTTTCCATTATCCACCGCCACGATATTCGCATCGCCCTTCACGGTGAAAGTCAACTTATCGAATGCCTTAGCATCCTTCACGTTCAGTACTCTTCTGCCCTTCTTATCTACGGCATAGATGCGAACATGCATCAGATCCTTACCGTCAGCATGCCAGGTCTCCATATCCGGAACCAGTTTCAGAGCCACCGCCTCGCCCGTGGTCTCTATCTGATGGCGAGCCACCACCTTGCCGTTTTTCTTAGCCACAGCCACAAGTGTGCCTGGCGCATAGGTGATGTTGTCCCACTTGATGCGGGCACGGAGCTTAGGATCTGTGCTGTTCTTCTTCACACCCAGACTCTTACCGTTCAGGAAGAGTTCAACCTCGTCGCCATTGGTATAGGTATAGAGCGAAACCTGCTCGCCTGACTCACGGTTCCAGTTTTCAGAAAGCTTTCCGGCAGAAACATTGATGCCATTCCACTGGATGTTGCCACCCGATTTCTCGATGACACCGATGTGAACGGTTGGCTCGTCAGTAAACATGCTCTTCACGAAATAAGCATCAGGCTTAGGCTGAAGAGAAAGGTCGAACACACCCTGGTTCCAACCCTTAATCGGCCATCCCATGCTCTCGCCCAGGTAATCGATGGCACCCCAATAGGCAAGACCTATCACCTTGTCGAGATCCATCTCGTAGAAGTTTGGTCCCATGGCAGCCACGCTCGCCTCACTCTGATAGAATGTCTTTTCCTGATAGCGCTTGCTGTCGCCAGGGAAATACATGTAGCGATAGTTATATGAATTCACCTCTGTCTCAACAGCCAGGTCGGCAGGAATGGAATCCGTTTCCAGGTTGCGATAGCGTGGATGCATCGCCACAGTGGTGAGTCGGGTATCATCATAACGGTGCAGCAACTCCTTCTGAAGCTTATAAGCCGTAACACCCCAATCGTTAAAAGGCAGGTTGCTATACTGCTGCAACTCATTTCCCAAGCTCCACATCACCACCGAAGGATGGTTTCTGTCTCGCTTCACCCACTCGGGAATATCCTTCTGCCAGAGACTCTCCCAATCCACTCTGCCACCGGCATACTGGGTGAGCCACTTATCGTAAAGTTCATCCACCACCAGGATGCCATACTTATCGCAGAGTTTCAGGAAATCCTCGCTGTATGGATTATGAGAGGTGCGAATATGGTTCATTCCGAATTCCTTCATCAGTTTCAGTCGCTTCTCGATGGCACGCGGATAGGCGGCAGCACCCAGGGCACCGAGGGTATGATGGTTGGCATAGCCCTTAAGGAGTACCTTCTTGCCATTCACCAGCAAGCCCTTCTGCGGAACGATTTCGATGGTGCGAACACCGAACGGCTCCTTAATCTGGTCGGCGATGTTGCCCTCGCTGTCATAAAGCGTCACCTCGGCAGTATATAAATAAGGTGAATCCGGCGACCACAACTTGGCGTTTTCCAAAGAGATACTTGGCAATTCATACTCTCTGTCTCTCCACTTGGCATTGAAATGGATGTCATTCTTCTGCTCAGCCACCACCTTGCCATCGGCATCGAGAATGCGAACACCCACCGGCATCTTGGCAGCGCTCTGTCCCTTAGCCATCTTCTGCTGGTTGATGATTTCCGCCTTGATCTTCACCTCCTTGTTACCCTGTGTACGGATAAAGAGCGGATGGCGAGGGAAGAACAGATTCTTATTGGTAACGATGAGGTTGACATCACGATAGAGACCGGCACCCGTAAACCAGCGGGAGTTAGCAGGGTTTTGCGTATCTGCCTTTACTGCGATTTCGTTAGGCTGTCCCCATTTCAAGAGTTTGCTCAGGTCGATGTCGAAGCCCAGGTATCCATAATCTGTACCACCGATTCGCTTACCGTTCAGATAGACATCGCCCACCAGCATGATGCCCTGGAAGTCGAGCACGATGCGCTTTCCCTTCCATTCATCCTTGGGTGTAAGTTCGTAGCGATACCAGCCGATGCCCATCTCCTTGAATCCACGGGAACTCAATCGGCTGCGCACATTGCTGCCCGCATCGCTATTGTCTGGTCGCTCGCTGGCATCCGGAGCTACCCAATCCTGTCCTATGAGGAAATCATGTGGCAGATTCACCACATCATCCCCGCTCTGAGTTGATTTCAACTCAGCTATGTTCTTCACATCACCGCGATGGAACTGCCATCCCTGGTTGATGCTGATGGTATCGCGCACCGCTGCATCAGCCGAAAGGGTTCCCAACAAAGGCAAACCGCCCAGCAGCAACGAGGCGAAAAGTATTTTAGAATGCATAACTATAAACTATTAACTATAAACTATTAACTAATTTCCGTCAGGCTTGGTCACATCCTGGTTCACGGATGGATACCATACGAACTTATTGAAATCATCTGGCTGCGCAGGATTGAAGTCCTTCCAGTCAGCACGAAGATACTTCACGATAGGCAGATTGAGCTGCTTCATGCCCATCACCACCATCTTAGCTACCTCGTAGGCGCCGTATGGATTGAAGTGGGTATTATCCTCCAAAGCCTTAGGCTGGTTTGGATAAGTATTTGCCGGATAGTGAACCAGCGACTTCTTACTGTTCTCATAACCCAAGGTCTCGAAGAAAGTGCGGGTCATATCGTGGAGTTCGATTACAGGTACGCCCTCTCGCTTCGCCACAGTTCTCATAGCATCAGGATAATCGCCATGAGTCTCCTGAATCTTGCTATGGGTAGCCTTATCGAACATTCGGCGCTGGGTAGGAGTTACGAAGATGATGTTGCCACCCTTCTTGCGGACCTCGTCGATGAACTTCTTCAGATTGAAAGAGAAATTATACCAGGCACCACTGCCCGCATACTTCTCCTTCTGGTCGTTGTGTCCGAACTCACAAATCACGTAGTCACCCTTCTTCATCATCGCAAGCACCTTGTCCAGACGGTTGGAGGCAAGGAAGGAACCGGCAGTCAATCCGCTCTCGGCATGGTTTGAGATAGCCACTTCGGGACCAAACCAGCGGGTCACCATCTGTCCCCATGAAGCGTATGGCTCCGTAAACTGGTCAACTACCGTAGAGTTGCCGCAAAGAAACAAGGTAGTGGTTTCGGCTGGAGCCGGCTCCATCTTGATGCTCTTCACCACAGGAGCAGCACCCGTAAATTCCAGGGTCAACTTCTCATCCCAGGTAAAGTAATCCTTCTCGCGAGATTTGATCTTTACGTTCATCTTATCGTTGATATAAGGACTGCGCTTGTTCACGATGAAGGAGTAAGTCTTGAACTCACCTTTCCTGGTGTTCACCTCATCAAGCATCAATCTGCGGTTCTCTGCACGAACCACGGTCTTGCCCGCCTTCTTCTTGGAACCAATCACCACAGTGACCTTATAGTTTCCATCTGCCACCTTCACGGAATAGAAGAAAGGTGCATTACTCTTTGCCTTTGGAGCAGCCACGATGTCATATCCCTGCCCCTTCTCGGCGGAATAAACAGGCTGTGCCTTCAACATATCAATATCGAAAGTCTGGGCATTGGCGGCTACAGAAGAAGCCAGCGCCAGCAGACTGGTGAATAAAAAATTTCTTGTTTTCATCTTGTTTATCGTATCTAGTTTCTATAATTCAAATTGCCCATTGTTGTCATTCATCTTGGTTATGATTGAATTTCGAGGGCAAAGATACATAAAAAGGACAAAAAGTTATCGTGCTTTTTGTCCTTCTTATATAAAAATCGTTCAAAAACGATTCGTTTTGTATAAAAACCGACGTCAGACACTTCTTACTTCAGAAACATTACTTCAGATACTTCGCCAAAGGGCTCTTCATTTTCTTCAAGCCCTTAGCCACGCACTTGGCATTATGCTGGGCACCCTTCAGACTGGTGTGGGTATGATCTTTCTTGTAATATGCCTTCACCTTTTCCTTACCTATCTTATCGTATGAATCGGCAGCGATGTTGTGGAGGTCGAGGAAGTCAACGCCCGTCTCGGCTACCACCTCACGATACCACTTGCCGTAGCTATCGTTTCGGCGCTCCATCTTTCCGCCTGGCCATTCGTTGCGAGGAGTCAGGGAAACGAGGATTGGAGTAGCACCCTTCTCACGTACATCCTGGATAAACTTCTTGAGATACCAGCCGAAGGAATAAACCACCTCATACTGCTTGCTCTCTTCCATCTGATAGACATGGCAGGTATCCTTGGCACAAGGAATGGAACCGCGCATCTTCTTATCGGTCAAGGAACAGATATCGTTGTGACCGAACTCGATGAGCACGTAGTCGCCCGGCTGAAGACTGTTATATACCTTATCCCATCTTCCCTCATTGAGATAAGAACGGGAACTGCGACCAGCCTTGGCTGCATTCACACAGGTAATCTTCTTAGGGTTGAAGATGGTATAAGCCTGAGAGCCCCAGCCCCACATGCCGTCTTCGTCCTTATCGGCATTCTTCACGGTACTGTCGCCTGTAAAGAAGACCACCGGCTTGCCCTGCTCACGCTTGAAATTCTCCACTGGCAAAGCCACATTGATCATCATCGCCTGCAAAGGAGCCAGACTTGGATCCTTGCTCTCTGCCAAACCCTCTGCAGCCGAACGGGCATTCATCATCGCTCCGAAGCGGGAGGTGTGGATATGATCGGTAAAGAAGTGATACTTCTCCTTCCAATGACCATAGCTGTCGAGCTTGGCAGCAGAAATCTCGTTCAGATCTACGAAAGGAACGCCTTCCTGCTCTGCCACCTGCTTTGCCCACAAGCCGAAAGTCTTGTTGACACGAACAATCTTATCGTTTTCATCGTAGGCATCACGTGGAGTGAGCGACATCAGAATAGGATGAGCGCCCAGTGCCTTACAGTCGTTGATGTATTTGCGCATGTATTCGCCGTAAGTATAGACGGTTTCCTTCACACCCGTCTCCTTGATGGTGACGTTGAGCGAATCCTTGCCGATGCCAGGGATGCTGGCACGGGCTCTTCCGCTATCGTATGGACCATTGTCGTTATGACCAATAGAAATGATCACCCAGTCGCCAGCCTTGATGCCCTTGCGCACATCCGGCCACAGACGGTTGTAGAAGGTACGGCTGCTCATACCTCCGAGCGCCTGGTTTTCTACCGTAATCTTGTTGGCATCGAAGAACTCATGCTCGTAGTATCCCCAGCCCCACTGACCATTGTTACCATTACCCAGTGTACCATTGCGCATGGTAGAGTTACCAATCAGGAAGAGTACCGGGTTATTGCCCTTGCGACTGGTTCCCGGTTGGATTCGGGCGGTCATCGCCTTGTTCAGGCTATCTACGGTATTGTCGATAACCTTGTTGACATCTTCCATCGGCTTTGCCACCTGGGCAAAGGAAGCTGTAGTTGCCGCCATCAATGAGACGGCAAATAATATTCTTTTCATATCCTTTATCGCTTTATATCTTATATTCTCAGTATTTCCTTATATCTTATAAACGTATCAGATGAATCTGTATTTCATCAGATTCTCTTTTTTTATTTCAAATTCTTATTTCTGAATCTTCTCGGCATGATCGGGCAGATAATATCCCAGATGTGGAGGCTGGTTGTAGCCTACATTCTGCCAGGCCACTCCCATACGGTAGATATGGTCGTGCATCAGGGTTGGAACCCGATATTCCGTAGGGATGTTGGTGGTGAAGATATTGAGATGCGAGGCATCGCTCTTATCCCAATAGATGACTTCCTCTCGCCAGTCGCCAAAGAGATCAGCCTGGAGATTAGGAGTCGCCTTCGACCAGTTGCAACTCAACGAGTTGCCCATCTCATACAGTTGCTTGCCATTGCTCAAAGGCAAAGCCACCGCCTCACTGCCGTTCCATTTCTGGAGATAAGGAGGGAAATGAGGAGGACGACCGTTTGCCAGAAGTTCATCCTGCAAGTCGCCATCCCAGTAGATTCGGAAGTTCATTGCCGGCATTCTTGATACAGCTCTGAAACTCGTTTTCTCATTACTTCTGAAATGATCAGCTTCATGATTCTTCTTATAGGATAAAGATGTTTCTGCCGAAAGAGACTTACCCTTGATGTCTCTTACAACAGGAGCATCCGAACACCAAAGTTCATATCCCCGATGCTTGGCATCGATATCTGCAGCCACTCCTCTTCCGGTATCATCCTTATCGAGTGTACGGAACAGGATTTCGCCCGTTCTCGCATCCCGCAGGTCAGAGCCGTAGGGATATTCTTCGTGTACCATATAATATTCCAATCCCGGTCGGTCGGGATCCAGATCGGCAAGATGCTGCGCATCGCCATGTCCCAATCCGGTAGAATACAACAAGGTTCCATCATGGTTGATGGCTGCCGAACCGTAGGTAATCTCGTCACAGCCATCCCCATTCACATCACCCACAGCCAGACTGTGCGCTCCCTGGGCATAAGCCGTATTCTTACATCCATGAGCTTCCTTCAGTATCTTTCCATCGGCATCGGTTACCTTCCAGTCATTCGGAGTCAGCGAAGCATGGAGCCATTTGGTCTTGAGTTCCTTTCCATCGAAATCTACCGCCCAGAGATAAGAGCGGGTATAATAGCCACGGCACATCACGGCACTCGGCTTCTTGTCGGCACCCTCCAGAAAAGCCACACCGGCAAGGTATCGCTCGCCGCGGTTGCCATAGTTGTCCTTATCTCCCCAGACAGAAGAATAGGCAGGGAATCCGTTCTCCAGATGCTCTCCCTCTTCCACCTGATTGCCTACACCGAAGGCACGGTTGGGCTGATACCAGATGGTATGCATCGCCTTTCCGGTTTCGCCATTAAAGACGGTGAGCAGTTCGGGACCTGTCATAATGCGACCTCGCGAATTGCGATAATCGGCAGCATTGTCCAGTTCTCGGATTCCGGCATCCGTAGCCGCATCGCTCACAAACCCGCCCTTGGCATCTACCGAACCTGCCGATGTCTTGCAGATCATCTCCGCCTTGCCATCGCCATCGAAATCATAGACCAGGAACTGGGTATAGTGAGCACCGGCACGGATATTCTTACCCAGATTGAGGCGCCAGAGCTGGGTTCCATCCAGCTTGTAGCAGTCGAAGATGACCTCTCCCGTATATCCGTCATGCGAATTGTCATGGGCATTGGTTGGGTCCCATTTCAGGATGATTTCATATTCCCCGTCTCCATCCACATCGCCCACACTACAGTCGTTGGGTGTATATTCGTAGGATTTTCCATCGGGAGTGACACCGCCGGCAGGACGGTTGATGGGCAGGGAGCGATAGAGATCATTCCATGGCTTCACCGCCTTCGAAACTTCTCTTTCTGCCGGAGCATCCATCCTGGGTTCGTTCTGATAAGTGATGATGCGATAGCTGTTGGCTGCAGAACCTTTGCGGTCTGTATAATTGGTCAGCTTCACCTGATGAGCGATGATTTTTCCATCCCTTTCTATGTCGAAGCATACGTCTTTGCTATCCGTACCCAACAATCGCCAGCTGAGGAAGATTCCCTTGTCCTGGGCAGGCAAAGCCACCAAGCCACGGTCCAGCTTCTCCATCTGCGATACCGGAGTCGGTCCTTGTGCATGGAGATGAGAGCAGGGAGCCATACCCAGCGCCATACTCATCATCGGAAATAACATTTGTTTGATTTGCATGATGATAGTTGTTTATTGTTTTGTATTTCTGCTACAAAAGTACACATAATCCGGAACATCTACCTGGTAAAATCATCCGAAGAAGCGAAGAATCATACAATTCTCCATTATTCCATTCTTACAGTTTTCTGTACGAGAAGAAAAAAGAGCGATACCTTCTACCAAGAGAAAGATACCGCTCTTCAACATATAATCATTAACCTATCCTATAGATATCCGATTAGTAACCAGGATTCTGCATCTTCTCCTTCTCCTCGTTGCTCAAGGAAGCACCATTCTCATTGGTAATACCGTCGAGGAATGACTGAGGAATTGGGCGATAATAATGCTTGGCTGGATCAAACTTGCCGATGCCACGCTCAGAACCGTCATTGAATGCATTCCAACGAGCTTCCAAAGTCTTGGTACGAGCCAGGTCTTCCCAACGCTGGCTTTCACCAATTAACTCACGGGTACGCTCATTCAGGAGGAAGCACATCATCTTCTCTGCCTCTGAATTGCACTTCAAGGCTTCATAGATAGGCTTGTCAGCCTCTGAGTTCAGAATGTCGTCAACACTGTTCAGATGCATGCTGCTCTTGGTTGCGGCGGTAGTTACAGGAATGTTGTTTGACTCAAAGTAAGTGTTCTCCTCTGTATAGATGGCACCCTCGGCAGAGAAACCGCCACCCTTGTTGGTACAAACGCTGTTCTTCTTGTAAGCCTGACCACCATCACGGCTGATAGAGCGGTCTTCGCCCTCTGCATATCCGGCACGGTCGCGAACCATATTGAGATACGTGATGGCATTGCTGTAATCCTTCTTTCGGATATAAGCCTCAGCAACCATCAGCACATCGTCAGCAGAACGGGCGATGATGGCATCGCGGGTACCAAACTGAGAAGCGATAGCGTTGCGGGCTCCGTCACGGAACTTAGACAAGGCTACGCCACGGTTGTGTGGATAGATGGTATAGTAATTACCGGAGTGGGTAGTATTGTCCTTGGCAGTATTCCACTGGAATGGCTGACCGGCATAGTAGCGTACGAAGGTATGCTCTGGGCAAACCTTACCATTCTTCAATACGAAATCCTCTGATTTAGACTCGTTACCATCCTTGTCATGACCCGGAGTGAAACGGGTATCACCAGGATTGTTGACGATATACTTCAAACCAATCTGACCACCCACGAAGCGATGTTCGCCAGCTACATCCTCTGCAGTATATTCATCAGGATTCTTAGCCATGACATCAGCATCCCACTTTGGAGCACCATTGGTATAGTTGCAGCCATACTTGGTGATGAATGACTTCCAGAAACGGGAGTCGTTCACGCGGTCGAATACCTGGATGGTATATTCTGTAGAGCTTACATAGCTGAACTCACGGTCGCCGGAAATATCACGCTTCAAACCTGACAGGTTCTGATATACAGATGGGAAGCAGAGGTGCATCTGGTTACCGAAACGGCCCCAGGAGTCGCTGTTGTCAGAGAACTGGGCAGCAAGTACCACCTCGCTCACCTTCTCATTGGCACCATCAGGCTCGGTGTAATCCCAGAGTTCCTGGAAGTTGCTGCACAATGGATGCTTCTTGATTACCTCGTCGCCATACTTGATGACTGCAGCCAGATCGGCATCCTTATACTGGGAGTTCCAGCTGTCATGCAGTTCTGATGCACGGAACAGATGAGCCTTTGCCAGGAAGTGGGCTGCAGCCGACTTGGTGAGACGACCCAGCTGTTTGTCCTCAGGATCCTCAGGCAGCAATTCGTATGCCTTCTCGAAGTCGGAGATGATCTGAGCGAAACACTCTTCCTCAGAATTGCGGGTAAAGGTATAAGATACACCTGTAGATGGCTCCAGTTTCAATGGCACGCCACCATACTGCTTAACCAGCTCGAAATAAGCATAGGCACGGAAGAAGTAACCCTCGCCCAGACGATAGTTATACTTGCTGCTCTTCTGGTCATAATACAAAGGTACGTTCTGAATCAGAATGTTGGCAGGCTCGATAGTACCATACATGTTGTCCCACAAAGGCTGGTTGGACGCGGTCTCGCCAGAGTTCAGATCCGTGCCATAATGGTTCCATGCAGCCATATCGTTGGCACCGCCGGTAAACTCATCAATACCCATGTTATACATATTATACCCCCAGATATAGTTGAACTTGAACTTCAACTTCTGATAAGTACCTGTAGCCAAGTCGTTGATACCAGCCTCTGTCTTGAAGTAGGCAGTACCCTTCTCTGTAATCAGCTTCTCGTCGAGAAACGAGTCGCTGCATGATGTCATTGTTGCTCCCAATGTCGCTCCCAAGAGAAGAGAAGCGAATAATATCTTATTTGTTTTCATGATGAAAGTCCTGTTTTTAGAATCCAATGTTTAATCCGATAACCCAGCTCTTGATGGTTGTACCTGAACCATAAGAAGTTGAGTTGTTATCATAACTCAAGAGGTCGGTATCAAGCCACTTGCACTTCTTGTAGATAGTGAATGGGTTCATAGCCTGAACATAAACCTTGAGGTTGCTCATACCCAACTTGTTGGTCACATTCTTAGGGAAGGTATAACCCAGAGAGATGTTACGCATCTTGATGTATGAACCGTCCTGATAGTTCATTGAGCTAGAGTAAGCATCTGCTGCCTGACCATTAGAACCAGGAGCATAATACTCTGCATCCTCATTAACACCGGCAATCCAGTAATCCAGGTCACGCATTGCATACATACCGCCCAGGGTCTCTGCACCCTTGGCTACTGTAAACTTCCAGCGGGCATAGATGAAGCAGGACAACTCGAAGTTCTTGTAGCTGAAGGTATTGTGCCAACCGCCTGACCAGCGTGGACGAACCTTACCTACAATCTGACGGTCGTTGGCATCAATCTTGCCGTCAGGATTTACATCCTTCACCTTGATCTGACCCGGCTTGCGACCGAACTTGGCAGCTTCTTCAGCCTCAGAGGTCTTCCAGATTCCATCATATACATAATCGTAGTAAACACCGATTTCCTCACCTACGAAGAGACGGTCGTTTACATTCTCCTTCACGCCATTGTTCAACTTATCCACGCGGTTGCGGTCGATAGTCCAGGTAAGACTGGTATTCCATTCGAAATCCTTGGTCTTCACAGGAATGGCATTCAACTGTACATCAAGACCCCAACCAGAAGTCTCACCAACGTTGGCGTATGTGCTGGTATAACCGGTGAGAGAAGGGATGGTGGTAGCCAGAATCAAGTCGGTAGTCTTGTTGTGATAGTAGTCAACGCTACCGCTGATACGGTTGTTGATGAAACCGAAATCGAGACCTACGTTCCACTGCTTGGTCTTCTCCCAACCCAGGTCGAGGTTTGCCATCTTGTTAGGATTCTTGGCAGAAGCATCTGATGGCAGATAACCTACAGATGTGGTAGCACCCCAGGTATATACGTTGCTCTGAACGGCACCCTGGGTAGCGTATGCAGAAACCGCATAGTTACCGGAAATACCATAACCCAGACGGAGCTTCAGGTTACTGATGAAATCAGCCTTCTGCATGAACTTCTCCTGGTCGATGCGCCAACCGAGCGCTACAGATGGGAAGGAAGCCCACTTATGACCATCAGCCAACTGAGAAGCACCATCGGTACGAACACTGGCTGTCAGCATATACTTATCAGCATAGGTATAGTTCACGCGAGCCATATAGGAAGCCAACTGAGTCTCAGTCAATCCGGTAGTATATTGCAGCGGCTTGCTCAAAGAGCTGGTGTTCCACCACAACTCGTCAGCACTTGCCACATTCGCCTTGATGTTGCCATTCTCATAATGATACTTGGAAGCACTCTGCAAGAGGGTTACACCAATACGATGGTTCTTGGCAATGGTCTTGTTGTAGTAAACCAGGTTATCGAGTGTCCAAGCCACCTTATTGGATGGGTTGTACTGAGCCACGTTGTTGCCGTCGCCATTGATACCATCAGCCGCATTGGCAATGCCCAGGCGATAGTACTGCAGTTCAGGACCGAACTGGATACGATACTGCAAACCCTCCAACGGCTCCCAAACCTTACCGAAATCAACCTGAGCGTATGCGCTGCCGTTGATACGGAAGTTGGTACGCTTGTTGGTATTATACTTCAACTCATCGATAGGGTTGATGATGTTCACGTTGTAAGCCCATGGATTGCGGATATAGTTGCCGTCAGAATCGTAAGGCACGGTCCATGGAATCATGGATTTCAACGCATTATAGTAATCACCCGCACCGGTTACTGACTTACTGTAGTTGTAACCGTAGTTCTGGGTTCCGTATGAGGCATTCATGGTGAAGCCCAATGTCAATGGAGCCACAGGTCTAGCCTCGAAAGATGTATTCAGGGTAAAGCGCTGATAGCTCTGACCTGGCTGTGTACCCTTCTGGTTCAAGTAACCGAAGGAACCATAGCCCTTGAACTTATCTGTACCGCCAGAAGCGCTGAGTGTATGCTCATGGGTAACACCAGTCTGCTTACCCTGGGAAGCCCAGTCGTAAGAACCTACCAGTTCTGGATGATAAGTACCATTCACCCAAGCCTGCTCGATGTTAGCCCAGCTGGCAGGCTCACCACCAAAGAGCTTCTGGTCGCTGGCATAATCAGGAGCGAAATCTGCCTTAGGATCGCCATAGCCACCATAATTGTATGCAGCACGACGGGCATAGTCCAGCCACTGTGTGGCATTCATCATCTTGGTTACATCATGGAGTGTAGAGAAGGTAACGGTACCTGCATAGTTCAAGGTAACCTTGCCTTCCTTACCCTTCTTGGTAGTAACGAGCACAACACCGTTGGCACCACGGGCACCATAGATAGCGGTAGCAGAAGCATCCTTCAACACCTCGATGCTCTCGATATCCTGAGGGTTGATATTCTCGATACCACCATTCTGGATGATCATACCATCCACTACATAAAGAGGTGAGCTGCTGGCACCGATAGAGCGCTGACCACGGATGGTGATGCTACCTACTGTACCAGGGCGCTGAGAGTTGGTGATATCCACACCGGCAGTCTTACCCTGCATACCCTCCAGGGCATCCTTTACAGGCATAGCTGTCAGGTCCTTGGAATCCAGGTGAGCCAAGGCACCGGTGACATCGCTCTTGCGCTGCACACCATAACCTACTACCACGACTTCATCCAAAGCCTTGTTGTCTTCCTGCAATGTTACCTTCAGGTCGCTCTTTCCGGCAACACTCACTTTCTGGGTTGTATAACCGATATACGAAATTTCTACGGTAGCATTCTTTGGCACATTGGTCAAAGCAAAGTTACCGTCAAGATCTGTTACGGCACCATTGGTAGTGCCTACTACTTTAACACTGGCGCCAATAACAGGCTCGCCCATGTTATCTACAACTGTACCTTTTACTGTTTTAGCTTGCTGTACTACATTCGTTGCAGCATTCACCTGAGCTACTCCGATAGGAGAAAACATCAAGGCTGAGCAAAAAAGAGTAACAGGCAAAACAGACTCCTTTAAAAATAGTTTGCTGTCCATGTCTTATTACGTTTTGGTTTATATGTTTGTTGTTTCGGTTGCAAAAATACACTAATTCTTGCCGACCATACTTTATATTTTGACTATTCACCTTTATTTTTTGGCTTTTGCCCATTTTTTGTTTTTTAAATTATGTTTTCCCTTTCTTTTGTTTTGCAGTCTAAGGATTTTATCGTATTTTTGCAGAAGAATCAAACGACCTATCAAATGAAAAGAAACAAAAAGACGTTCTACACCTTATTATATATAGTAGGATTCATCAGCATTTGGCTGATGCCTCTACAGGCATTCGGCAGCATCAAGCTAGACGGGAAACGCCTCTCGGCTAAGGATGGCTTGTCGTGCAATACGGTGAACGATATCATCCAGGACAGGGATGGATTCATCTGGCTCGGCACCCCGAACGGCATGAGCCGATATGACGGCTATCAGTTTATCAACTTCACCAATCTCAGCAAGAATTCAGCACAGAAGAGCCACCACTCCATCTCCCAGCTCATCAACGACGAGAAGCACGGACTCATCTGGGGCTACAATCCATCCAACATTCTCTGCTGCTATGATTTGGAAACCTCCCATTTCCTCGACTTTTCCGACAAGGAGAACGCATCGCTCTTGAAAAACCGGTTCAAGAGCCAGAATGGCATGTGGCTGTTCTCGGCAGATTTTGGCGCCAAGCACCTTGTCTATAGCAATGGAAAGTTTCAGGTTACAGACTATACCACCAGAAACGGCAAGCTGATAGGCGACCATCAGCTACAGATGATAGAAGATGCCAAGCTGAATGTATGGATAGCATCCGATAAAGGACTCAACCGCATCACCCCCGACGGCAAGAGCCATCTGATGCTCAAGAACCAGCATATCACCACCCAGACCACAGACGGCAATCATATCGCCGTGCTGACCGACAAGGGCGATGCCTTCCTTTATAACAACTCGGGCAAACTCATCCGGAAATCCCACCTCCCATCCATGGTAGGATTTGCGGGCAAGTCGCGCGCCTCCTTCTTCTGGCAGGGAGAATGGTATATCTTTACCGAAGAGGAGACCTTCGCCATGAATCTGAAGACCGGCACCTTCCACAAGCCAGCCATCCAGATACCGAATGCCATGTCGAAAAGCTTTCTCAAATCCTATGAGTTTCTTTACGACAAGCAGGGCAACGCCTACCTGTTCGGCAAGAAAGGAAAACTTTATAAGAGATTCCATCTGCTGGACGACAAGGCATACATCAACGGCAGAGACAAGAACTTCGTGGCTGCCGAAGATGCCAAGGGCAATGTATATATCGTATCTTATGGCAACGGACTCTTCCTCTACAATCCGAAGGAAGATGAACTCCAGCACTTCTCTACAGCAGACAAGGATCCACTCTTCCATTCCAACTTCCTGATGAGCGTATTCATCGACCGCAGCGGATGCATCTGGATCTGTACAGGAGATGGCGTATATTGCTGCCGGGAATTAAAGGATCTCAACACAGAGCATGTCAAAATTGAACCAGACTGCAACCGGGAATGGAGCAACTACGTGCGCCATATCAGCAACATAGGTAATGACAGGCTCGCCGTCACTACCCGTGCCAATATGACTTACATCTATGATACCAGGACCCGCCAAAGAATGGTGGAAAAGCAGACCGACGCCTGCGTCTATGACTATGCCATCGACCCACAGGGCAAGAAATGGATAGCCACCAAGGGCGAAGGCATCTACATTGATGGCGTAAAATATTCCAAATATGAGAAGGAACATTATGCGCCAGGTGCAGCCTTCTACAAAACCCTCTTCGACAAGCAGGGAAGAGCCTGGATTGCCACCTGGGGAGAAGGCTTGCTCATCACCCCACAGAAAGCGGGGCAGCAGCCACGGAAGTTCGAGCAGTTTCTGAATGCAGACGGCAAGGAAGCTCAAATCCATGATCTGCTTCTGGACCACAAAGGCAGACTCTGGATATGCAGCAACAACGGCATCATCATGGTGAATACCGCAGAAAAGAAAATCACTGCCCAGAAGTTCCTGCGCTTCAGCGAAGAAAACGGAAAGCTGCCCGTAAGCGAAATCAATTGCGGTATCGAGGCACATGACGGAAAACTGTGGTTTGCAGCAACAGGAGGCATTCTGAAATGCAGCTACAACGAGAAGACGCGGGAACTGGAGTACGAGCTGTTTGATACCAGCAAGGGACTCACCGACAACAATACCCGCTCGCTGGAGGAAGACAACTACGGCAATATCTGGATTGGTACGGAGGAAGGAATCTCTCGTCTCAACGCCAAGACCAACAATATCCGTTCGTTCCAGATAGGACGCACCATCTTCAGCAACAACTTTACGGAGAACTGCGCCACCAAGCTGAAGGATGGCAGACTGGTATTCGGTGTAGCCGATGGCATGATCTTCATCCAGCCATCCCGCACCATCAGCATGCCACCAGCCCACATGAAGGCTGTCATCACCGACCTCGCCATCAACGGTATCTCGATATACGAAGCAGAAAATGAGCAATTCCTGACCAAGGCACTGAACTATACACGTGAAATCAGCCTGCCACACGACAAGAATTCGCTCAACATCCACTTCTCCAACTTCGATTATCCGCACATCCAGAATGCGATGTACCAATACTATATGGAGGGAATCAACAAGAGCTGGCGCCCGATGACCAGCATCAACCATGCCGAGTTCAGCGACCTGAACCCTGGCAGCTACACCCTGCATATCCGTACCCGTATAGGCAGCAACCAGTGGAGCGAGGAAACCCTGCTGCACATCACCATCTGCCAGCCTTGGTACAATACGGTATGGGCGTGGTGCATCTATCTGCTCATCATCTGCGGAGCCGGAGTGCTCTACTACCGTTCATGGCTGAGGAACTTCGAACTGAACCAGCAGATAGCTGTGGAGAAACAGATGATTGATTTCCGAATCAACTTCTTCACCCATATCTCGCATGAGTTCCGCACCCCGCTCGCCATCATCCAGAATGCTGTGGAGAAGATGCTGACCAAGGGAGAAGGCTGTGCTTCCAAGAACACCATCTACACCCTCTCCAGGGGTACCAAGCGACTGCAGCGTCTCATCAACCAGTTGATGGAGTTCCGCAAGATCAATACGGGCAATATGAAGCTGAATGTGGAAAAGGGCGAAATCATCGGTTTCGTGCGCAATATCTACAATGATTTCTATACCGTAGCCAAGCAGAAGGACGTCAGTATGAGCTTCACTCCGTGGACCAGCAACCACGAGATGCTCTTCGACCAGGAAAAGGTGGAAACCATCGTCTATAACCTGCTGAGCAACGCCGTAAAATATACCCCAGACAAGGGTATCATCAGCGTGAAACTCTATCTGGAGAACAACATCGTATTCTTCTCGGTAGAAGACAATGGTCCGGGCATCAAGCCGGAAAGAGAGGCTGATCTCTTCAAGCCATTCATGCACGGATATGCTTCCAAGGGCGGTATGGGCATCGGTCTCTATACGGCGCATCAGATGGCAGAAATCCACAAGGGTTCGCTCACCTATCAGCGTTCCCTGAATCTCGGAGGCAGCCGCTTCTGCCTTGCCCTGCCAAATGATGCCGACAAGTATCAGCCGGAAGATATCATTGAGAAGAAGGCGCTGGATGACCACAGCATCGACAAGGATGAGATAGAGATGATAGTGAAGGAGATGACTCCGAAAGCCATCAACAACGTTACCGTGATGGTGATAGAAGATGATCCGGACATGCTGGAGCAGATCAAGTCGGAGCTATCTGTCTATTTCCATGTAGAATCATTCATGAACGGAAAGACGGGTTACGAGAACATCCGGAAGATCAAGCCAGCCCTGCTCATCAGCGACATCCAGTTGCCGGAGATGAGCGGCTACGAGATTGTAAGCAATATGAAGGCTGATCCGGAGACGCAGAACATCCCAGTCATCATGCTGACAGCCTTTGACGATACCAGCCATATACTGAAGGCATACAAGAACTTCGTAGATGACTATATGGTGAAGCCTTGCAACTTCAAGCTCCTCATTGCCAGAGCCCTGCAGTTTGTGGCTATGGACCTGAAGGCGAAGCAGCAGGCTGAAGAGAAGGCGCTGCAGGAGAAGGCGCTTCGTCAGGAACCAACTCTTAAGGAAAATGCTCCACTAGAGAACCCAGAACAGTCTTCCTGCGGAGAAGCGATCCTGATCAAGCCCGTGAAGGAGCTCAAGAAGAATGAGCCAACCCTCCTGATGTCCACCCTCGACAAGAAGTTCAAGGATAAGCTGGAGGCGATCGTGGCACAGCATATCAGCGACAACAACTTCAATGTAGATCGCCTTGCCGAGCTGCTCTGCCTGGGCCGTACCACGGTATATAACCGCACCAAGAGCATTATGGGTGTTTCGCCAAACATCTATATCCAGAACGAGCGTCTGCGCATCGCCGCCAAACTCCTGCTGGAAGGCGAATACACGGTATCCGAAATCAGCGAAAAGGTAGGTTTCTCCGATTCCACCTATTTCTATAAGTGCTTCAAGAATAAGTATGGAATCGCACCGAGCAAGTATGGCAAGTAAAGCCTGCCGGCACTGATGGTTTGCCGATAGAACTGTATGAAAAATAATAATTTAAAATAACACAATGAATATCAAGTCAATAGGTAATAAAATTAAGGGTAATCCCAGGATGGTAGAGGGCACGGTATATTCCATGCTCATCATCTGCAGTATTTCCCATTTTCTGAACGATATGATTCAGTCGATCATTCCTTCCATCTACCCGATCGTGAAGGATAAGTTCGACTTCTCGTTTGCACAGATAGGCATCATCACGCTGGTCTTCCAGATGACATCTTCCATCCTGCAACCTTTCACAGGACTTTATGCCGATAAGCATCCCCGTCCCTATGCCCTCTCCATCGGCATGTGCTTCACATTGGTGGGCCTGCTCCTGCTGGCTTTCGCCGAGAATTATTTTCTGATTCTCCTGGCTGTGAGCGTTGTAGGTCTAGGCTCGTCAGTGTTTCATCCCACAGCTTCGAGAGTGGCACAGATGGCATCGGGAGGTAAGAAGAGTCTGGCACAGTCCATCTTCCAGGTGGGCGGCAATGGCGGATCGGCAGTAGGACCACTGCTGGCAGCCATCATCATCCTGCCTTTCGGACAGCATGCCATCTCCTGGTTTGCCCTTGCTGCCCTGCTCGCCGCCATCATCATGGTAAGACTGGGAGTCTGGTACAAGGCAAGACTGGCTTACGTGGTGAATCATCCACAGAAACAACCGCTTCTCAACACCCATATCTCTAAAAGGGTGAAGTATTGGGCACTGTTCATCCTCATCATGCTCGTGTTCTCCAAGTATTTCTATACAGCTTGCATCACGAGCTACTTCACCTTCTTCCTGATTGATAAGTTCGGTGTCTCGGTACAGACTTCGCAGCTCTGCCTCTTCGTATTCCTTGCCGCCTTTGCCATCGGAACCGTGGCTGGAGGCATGCTGGGCGATAAGTTTGGCAGAAAGTATGTCATCTGGTTCTCCATTCTGGGAGCAGCACCTTTCGCCATCGCCATGCCTTTTGTGAACTTCACCTGGACCATCATCTGTACCTTCATGTCAGGACTGATCATCGCCTCGGCGTTCTCTTCCATTGTGGTATATGCCACCGACCTGATGCCCGACAAAGTGGGATTGATAGCTGGCATCTTCTTCGGACTGATGTTTGGCCTGGGAGGTCTGGGCTCCGCATTCTTCGGCTGGCTGGCAGACAAGACCAGTATTGAGTTCATCTTCCAGGTGAGTGCCTTCCTGCCATTGCTCGGCATCATCGCAGGATTCTTGCCGAATACGCAGAAGAGAAACGTTGAAGAAACAGATGAAGACACAAAGTAAATGAAAAACGTTGATCTTTTAGTAACTATATAAGTGAGTATTGACAAATATAGGAGGTTAAGAGAAGGGTATTGAAATTGGCAAGGCAGAAGGTATGGAAAAAGGAATGAACCAGAAAGCCCTGGATATTGCCAGGAATATGCTTGCAGATGGTGTTGACATCAATCTGATCATGAAGTATTCCGGTCTTACCCAGGAACAGATAGAAAAATTGAAATAAGATATCATCTTAGAGGTAACAGATAAAACAGAAATACCCCATCCTACTTTCTCAAGCGGAATTCGGGATGTAAAAACGAAAAAACAATAGCCAAGAGGGTGTGTCATAAGTCTGTGACGCACCCCTTTTTATTTTTTGCCTTTTCACAGATACGAAATCTTTAAAAAACATTTTTATTTACAACAAAGCCCAAACTTTCACAAGCTCGGGCTTTGCCTTTCCGCAAAAGTTTGGTATTTTTGCAGAAAACTTCTTTAAGTATGGCAAAGATACAAATAAAATCTGAAACTCGGCACGAATTGAGCTTTTTTCCTAACTCTTTCGATGATTATGTGCCAAAAGACAGCAAAGTTCGTATGGTGGATCGTATTGTTCGCAGTATGGACATCAACCCTCTCATGGATACCTATGATGGGATTGGTGCTCCTCCTTACAGTCCGAAGATGCTTCTAAGTTTAGTTGTTTTTGCCTATATCAATGGCGTTTATTCCTGTCGTGGCATAGCGGACGCACTTAAATACGATGTTCGCTATATGTGGATTTGTGGAGGCAAGCGACTGTCTTTCGCGACCATCAACCGCTTTAGAACCAATCATATGATAAAGTGCATCGACTTCTATTTTGATGCAGTCGTCTCCATATTGGCTGAAAAGGGCGTGATTAGTCTGGAGGAACAATATGTTGATGGCACTAAGATAGAGTCGAAAGCAAACAAGTACACGTTTGTATGGAAGAAGACCGTGGAAAAGAACAGGGCTAAGCTCTTGGAAAAGACCTCTGCTGCATTGGCTCAGATAAAAGAACAAATTCGCCTGAATGGCGGGAGTGACATTAGGGAAGAATACAGCGAGCCAGCCACTTTCGCCAAGGATGTAGAGAGAAGTGCACGTTTGTGTGAGAGGCAAGTGAAGAACCTTCCTAAGGCAAAGCTTACAGGAAGAGAGAAGCAAAAGCTAAATACTCAGATAGATCACTTGTTCAAAGCCTCGGACAAACTGCGCGAGTATGAAAAATCACTGGATATACTGGGCGAGAGAAACAGTTACTCCAAGACTGATCCCGATGCGACCTTCATGCGCCTCAAGGAAGATGCCATGAACAATGGGCAGACAAAGCCTGCCTATAATCTTCAAATAGCGACAGAGAATCAATATTGGACGAATTTCGCCCTCTATCACAATCCAACAGACACCCTGACCTTCAAACCGTTTTTGGATAAGTACAAGAAAAGACATGGAAAGCAATCCAAGTGTGTCACCGCAGACTCAGGATACGGATCAGAGGAGAACTATGAGTACATGGAGATGGAAGAGATGGTGGGATATGTAAAGTACAACTGGTTCCACAAGGAACAGCATAAGCCTTTCAAGGAAGATGCCTTTAACCAAGCAAATTTCCACTATAATAAAGACGAAGACTATTACGTCTGTCCCATGGGACAACACATAAATCCTTGCGGACAACGGCAAACGAAAAGTGACTCAAGCTATGCGTCCGTCATATCATTATATAGAGCGCAGCGATGTGAAGGCTGTCCACTTGGGGGACTTTGCAAGAAAGCCAAGGGTAACAGAACCATATATGTCAACCATAAGTTGAATGCGTATAAAAAGGAAGCATTTTTGCTGCTGACGTCTGAGGAAGGTATGAAACACAGGAGTCAGAGACCGATAGAGCCAGAAGCTGCGTTTGGACAGATGAAGGCAGACATGCATTACAAGCGATTCAGGCATTTCGGAAAGGACAAAGTTTACATGGACATAGGGTTGTTCGGTATAGGATTCAATTTGAAGAAATATTTGGGGATAAAACGATAAAACTCAATTTGGACAGTTTTACCGTCTGGGACAATTATGCCCTTTTGTGAGCTTTGGGGCTGTTTTGTTATCGATAAAACGTGAAAAGTAAAGTTTCTATACAATACAATAAGATTCCCTTTGTGAAGAAAGACTACGATTCAACTAGAATATACAGAAACACACAAAAAAAGGGTGCGTCACAGACTTATGACACACCCTCTTTTCTTTGTAAAAAGCCTCAAAATTTTGCCTGCTTGTCTTGTCTGTCTCAATCTTTTTTTATATTTTTGCAAAAAATAAGCAAAATAGCAACAATGAAGACAGTTTTACATATGCTAAAGAATTTATCTCTCATTGCCCTTTTGGGCATCGCTGCCGTTGGCGTTCCAAGTGAACTCTGCGCCAAGA
>ERZ869979.14-NODE-14-length-43823-cov-13.909843_pt1 | contig 43823 bp, 39 predicted proteins | sample MGYA00521269_ERZ869979 | MGnify/ENA primary metagenome ERZ869979 (study PRJEB32232, sample SAMN07284974) | human gut metagenome | biome: human-associated habitat; material: feces | host: Homo sapiens | place: Tanzania | collected 2014-04-05 ... | reverse complement strand
CTCCGGAGTGACTGGAGTTCAGACGTGTGCTCTTCCGATCTCTGTCAAAACAATTCAATTATCCTCATCCAGTACCTGATATAAGTAATCTGAATCAAACTAAATACATTACCACATTTTCTACGGTCACTAAATTTAAAATAACAATGATTATCTCAATACTTTTTCAATTCAAACTCAATACAACTGTCAAACAAATTCCATTAGGCCCCCCAAAACACACAATGAAAAAATTACTACATTTTCTAACCTAGTGGAAATCAAATAAACAGTGGATATATCAGCACTTTTTAAGATTAGTATCACAGTAACTGTCAAAAGAAAAAAGGCTTTTTCAAGCCTTCTATCTTAACATCTTAATGTCTTCTGTAATCTCTAAGCCACTTTCCTTTAAATAAGTATAAGCACGATTATATGTTTTATAGTCTTTTAAAGCACTTGGTTCATGTGCATCTGTTCCGATAATAATTCGATTATGATGCTTCTTACATAAATCAATAAATGTCTGACTTGGATAATGACGCATAGCCTTATATCCTAATAGATTAAATTCTAAAGGCATATCTATTTCAGCTGCATGAATACAGATCTTCTCTATTTCATCAATATGTTCCTGATTCTTTTCATCATAGAAAACAACATCAGGATGTGCAACATATGAGAATAAGCCTGTATCCATAGCTTTGACTACCTGTGATACATATCTTTTTAGTTCTTCTAAAGATACTGGATAGCCGTAGTAGATTCCTGTTTCATCACTGCCATCAAAATGATTACCTAAAATAATATAATCTAGTTTATATTTTTCAAGCTGTTCCTTGAGCCAATCCATCTTATCTTCAAAGTATTCACATTCTAATCCAATCTTAATAGAAATCTTGTCTTTATACTTTTCTCTTAGTACTGATAATGTATGGACATAATCTTCAAGTTGTGATTCATCCATACGCATTGTGGCATGATATCCTGATTCATAGTGCCATGGTGTATGGTCTGAAAAGCCTAATTCTGTATATCCAGCAGAGATTGCTGATAGGATATACTCTTCTTCACTACCGATTGCATGCATACATCTCGTAGTATGTGTATGATAATTTTTCATTTGATCCCCTCCTGAAAAGAAAATACCTGACAACTGCCAGGTATTATAAAAAGTCACATGTAAATCCACGCTCATCTAATTCTAACTTTTCTACTTGCCATCCGTCAATTAAAGATCCTAATTCTTCTTTAATACGAACAACACCCATTGTATCATCGGCACGAATTAAAGCCATAATAGTAGGTCCCGCACCTGATAGATAAGCACCTAATACTCTTTCATCCTTCTCTAATGTTTCCATAATAGGGAAGAAGTTATTAATTAAGTGTCCACGATATGGCTGATGGAAACGATCCTTAAAGCCTAGTTTTAAACCTTCATCATATCCATTAATAAGTGATGCAACCATTAATGCAAGATGAGATACATTCTTAATCGCATCTGCACGATCTAGTGTCTGTGGTAATACAGAACGTGCTTTTTCTGTAGATAATGTGAAAGGTGGAATGAGTGCTACATAACGATATTCCTGTTTAACAGGGATAGAAAGTGTAGTTACTTTATGTTCTTCCATAACAGATACAGTTAGTCCACCAAAGATGGCTGGGGCAACGTTATCTGGATGTCCTTCAATCTTAGTTGCAAGTTCAAGAATGTTCTGACGTTCTTCATAACGATTTTTGAATGCGAAAGCACCAACAATACCAGCGACAATACATGTAGAAGAAGAACCTAATCCTCTTGTATAAGGAACATCTCCTTCATTGGTAATACGTAATCCTTTATAATCTAATCCTACATAACGTGCACCTTCTTCAAAGGCACGATAAGTTAAGTTATCTTTATTCGCGAACTGTTCAGGACAGCCTAGAATTTCTAAACCTTCATCTAATAATTCAAAAGTGAATGTATTATATAAAGTAACGGCTAAACCAGCAACGTCAAATCCAGGTCCTAAGTTTGCGCTTGTTGCAGGAACTCTTACCTTTACAAACATAATTAGTACTCCTTGATCTTTTCTGCAATAGTATCTAGAATTGCATCTCTATCAATAACACCCTTATGAAGAATTTCACGATCCTTAATACCCTTTAATGGGTAAGAAATTTCCATACCAGTTAAATCATGTAGTTTTTCAATAGCTGTATAAACATCCACTTCTTCACCTGTTAATGCCTGATATACAGATTCAGGGAACTTATAAGGTGATGCAGTTGAAAGTAAGATTGTCTTAGTTGTATCACCAGTGTTCTTGACATATTCTTCATAAACACCATAACCAACAGCTGTATGTGTATCTAATAAATACTTGTTTTCATTCCAGCAGTCATGAACAACTTTAAGTACTTCTTCTTCTCCAAGACATCCTGCCTTGAATTCTTTCTGAATTCTTACAAGTGTTTCATCATCTACTTTATAAACACCTGTTTCTTTAAGTTCTTCCATATACTTATTTACTTTTTCACTATCACCATTCACCATGAACCATACTAATCTTTCTAAGTTACTAGAAACTAAGATATCCATTGCAGGAGCATTAGTCTTATAGAATTCACGTCTTGCATCATAAGTACCTGTAGTGAAGAAATCAGTTAAGATATTATTCTTATTAGAAGCAACAATAAACTGGTTCACTGGTAATCCCATATTCTTTGCGATCCATCCAGCTAAACAGTTACCAAAGTTACCTGAAGGAACTGTGAAGTTCACTGCTTCTCCTAGTTTAATTTCATTTCTCTTTACAAGTGTTAAATAAGAATAGAAATAATAAACAATCTGTGGAATTAAACGTCCAATATTAATTGAATTGGCAGAAGATAAGAAGATATGATGTTCATCACAAAGTTCTTTTAATTCTTTAGAACCAAAAGCTTTCTTAACTGCAGACTGTGCATCATCAAAGTTACCTCTAATACCGATAATTTCTACATTCTTACCTGTTGTAGTCACCATCTGCTGCTGCTGAATTGCAGATACACCATCAATTGGATAGAAAACCTTAATACATGTACCATCTACATCCTTAAAGCCTTCTAAGGCAGCTTTACCTGTATCCCCACTTGTAGCTGCAAGAATCATAACTTCACGTTCTTCACCTTTCTTCTTTAAAGAAAGAGTCATCATTCTTGGAAGCATAGATAATGCCATATCCTTAAATGCTGCAGTAGGACCCTGATAGAGTTCTGCAACATATACATTTCCTGCTTTCTTAACAGGTACAACTTCATCACAGAATAAACCTTCACCATATGCCTGGTTACAAGCTGTATGTAATGCTTCCTTTGCATCACTTGGCGCAAATGTACCAATAATCTCAGTTGCTAGTTCTACATAGTTTAAAGATAGTAAATCTTCTAGGTTTTTCTTCTCAAAACCAAAGTCAGGTACAAGTAATCCCCCATCACTTGCGATCCCCTGAAGAATAGATGTATAAAAATCAATAGGTGTCTGATTGCCTCTTGTGCTCTTAAAGTATTTTTCCATTGTGCATCTCCTTATCTTGTGTTTTCAACATTGTATTAAATAATCGGAAATAAGTCAATCAAGTTCGTTGTTTTTTAAATTTCCCTAAATTATTACATATTTTTAAATAATATAAGAGATACTGTTTTCTTTCTTTCTTTTTTATTTTTTTCTTATATAATCATACATAAAGGAGTAAAAGACTTATGAGCAAAGTATTTGTACCGGAAAACTATCATTCACAACTTAATCTTATTGAGACTGAAGTTGCGATTAAAATGATTAAAGATTATTTTGAAAGACGTTTATCAGAAGAATTAAGACTTACTAGAGTATCTGCACCACTATTCTTATTAAAAAACACAGGTTTAAATGATGATTTAAATGGAACTGAAAGACCAGTAGCCTTCAACAGCTACGAATTGAATAATGATGATGAAATTGAAATTATTCATTCACTCGCAAAATGGAAACGTGATGCACTTTATAGATATGGTTTTGAATCACATACTGGATTATATACAGATATGAACGCAATCAGAAGAGATGAAACGATTGATAACCTTCATTCTATGTATGTAGACCAGTGGGACTGGGAATTAGTGATTAATCCTGAAGATCGTACTGTTGATTTCTTTAAACAGACTGTTAAGAAGATTTATAAAGCTTTATTAGACTTAGATTTCTTAATGATTCGTCATTATCCAAAATTAGATAAAGGATTATTACCAGAAAAGATCTTCTTTATTACAACACAGGAATTAGAAGATGTTTATCCTGATTTAACACCAAAGGAAAGAGAAAGAGCTATTACTAAAGCTAAGAAGGCTGTATGTTTAATGAAGATTGGGGATACCCTTAAGTCAGGGATTAAGCATGATGGACGTGCACCAGACTATGATGACTGGACACTTAATGGTGATATTCTTGTTTATCATCCTATTCTTGATGATGCATTTGAATTATCTTCTATGGGTGTACGTGTTGATGCAAAGGCTTTAGAGGAACAGTTAAAGAAAGCACATGCCGAAGAACGTACTGAACTTCCTTACCATCAGAATGTTTTAAATAATGTTTATCCATTAAGTATTGGTGGCGGTATTGGTCAGTCACGTTTATGTATGTTCTTCTTAAAGAAAGCTCATATTGGTGAAGTACAGGCTTCATTATGGGATGAAGATACAATGCGTATCTGCGAAGAAAATGATATACATTTATTATAAAGTTCACTCACGTGAACTTTTTTTGATATAATGAGAAGGAATTGGAGGAATGTTTATGAAAGATGGTTTTATTAGAGTTGCAGCTGGTTCTTTTAAAGTCTCTATCGCAAATGTGAAAAAGAATGCGCAGGAGATTATCCGTTTATCAAAAGAAGCCAACGCAAATCATACACAGGTTCTTGTATTAAATGAGTTATGTTTAACTGGTTATACAATTGAAGATCTTTTCTTTCAGAAGAGAGTATTGAATGAATCAGAAACACAGCTTCAATATATTCTAGATGAAACAAAAGATCTTGATACTGTGATTGTGATTGGTATGCCACTTGTGATCCGTAATGATCTTTATAATTGTGCACTTGTATTACATAGAGGAGATATTCTAGGTGCTGTACCTAAGACATATATCCCAAATTATCATGAATTCTATGAAGGTAGACACTTCAAGAGCGGTCGTGATCTAGATGAATATATTACTTTATGTGATCAGGAAATTCATGTCACAACTGAACAGCTTTTTGAAGATGTGAATCATCCTTGGTTAAAGATTGGGGTAGAAATTTGTGAAGATGTATGGGCACCTCATACACCAAGTACTGATGCATGTTTAAATGGAGCAACACTTATTGTGAACCCTTCTGCATCTAATAACTTAACAGGTAAGAGTGATTATAGACGCAGTCTCATTAGTGCAACAAGTGCAAGACTTGTATGTGGCTATGTTTATAGTAATACGGGTGTAGGTGAATCAACAACTGATGTTGTATTCTCTAATCATCATCTTATTTATGAAAATGGTACATTACTTAAAGAATCTACTCAATATTCTACAGGTATTATTTATGCAGATATGGATCTAGAAAAGATTCATACAGAACGTATTGAAATGACTACTTATGAGAGTGAAGATTATTTTGACGCAGTGCCATTTATGTTAGATGATGAAGAATTAGACTTAGATCGTTATTATGATCCACATCCATTTGTCCCTAGTGATAAAGATAAACGTGCAGCCCGTTGTGAAGAAGTATTCAATATTCAAACTCATGGCTTAATGCAGAGATTAGAAGCAGCTCATATTAAAAAAGTAGTTGTTGGTATGTCTGGAGGACTTGATTCTACTCTTGCCTTACTTGTTATGCATAAGGCTTATAAGATGTTAGGACGTCCTGTTTCTGATATTATTGCAGTGACTATGCCTTGTTTTGGTACAACAGACCGTACTTTAAATAATGCCTTAACACTTATGAAAGAACTTGAAGTCACTTCTATGACAGTGAATATCAAAGATGCTGTAAACCAGCATTTCAAGGATATTAATCATGACCCTGAAGTACATGATGTCACTTATGAAAACTGTCAGGCTCGTGAAAGAACACAGGTTCTTATGGATATTGCGAATCAGGCAGGTGGTATTGTCGTAGGTACTGGAGACTTATCAGAAGTAGCCCTTGGATGGTCTACTTATAATGGTGACCATATGAGTATGTATGGTGTTAATGTTTCTGTTCCTAAAACACTTGTAAGATATCTTGTTGATTATGTATCTACTTTATATAAAGGTGAAGTATTAGAAGCTACATTACAGGATATTCTTCATACACCTGTATCACCTGAATTACTTCCTGCAAAAGATGGTGAAATCACACAGAAGACAGAAGATATTGTAGGACCTTATGAATTACATGACTTCTTCCTCTATCATCATGCTAGATTCCATTATGAGCCACAGAAATTATTACGTATTGCGGTACATACATATGGTGATAAATATGATGAAACAACTATCAAGAAATGGTTAACACTATTCTATAGACGTTTCTTTACTCAGCAGTTCAAGCGCAGCTGTATCCCTGATGGACCTAAGGTTGGTTCAGTGGCTTTATCTCCTCGTGGAGATTTACGTATGCCTAGTGATGCAGATGTATCTATGTGGCTTGATGAATTAAATTAATCACAAGGAGCTGTAACGAATAGATAGTATTTACTACTACCTTGAACGTTACAGTTCTTTTATTCACAAAAGAAGAATAAAAATGACTAAGATGCAAGATTTTAGATTAAGTGAATCACATTTCAAGTTATTGATTGGTAAGTCTTTTAAAAAGTATCGTTGTGATTCACTTGAGTATACAAACAGTGTAACAGGAGTTGTAGGAATTTATATTGATAATAAAACATTTGAACTTCGTAATGAACAAGAATCAATTCAATATTTTGATTCAGTTGATGATATTGCTGTATGGGGATTTAGAGAAGTAAACACAAATGATATTCACTCTTTTTTTGAAGATACTAATCAAATTGATACTCCAGTTGATGAAATAGTTAATAAAATCACTTTAGTGAATGATTTTCCAAAGAAAAATGGTTTTTTCTTAGATCAATGGATAAATGGAATTACTCCTTCTGTTGAAACTGAATTTATTTCAATTAAATAATCTGAATATTATAATTGGAATTATCTTAGGAACTGTAACCAATAGATAGTATGAACTATCTTGAAAGTTACAGTCCTTTTTTTCTTAACTCCATTATATAGGTGTTATAGAGACTTAACTTAATGCATGAATTTATAGGCAATGATATAATAGAACAAAAGTACGAATGAAGGAGAAAAGTTATGCAGATTATTAAAGGGATGCACCTCAATAAAAAACTCAATGAACTTGCAGATAAACTACAGGGACCTGCTTATATCATTACAGAGAATACAGAATATGTAGAAGATATATTCTTGAATAAGTATTCCTGCTTATTTGATATAGAAGTTTTAACACTAAAACAATATATAGATAAGATTTTGATTTCTCATAAACAGTTTGCCCGTCATATTTATTCACAGGCAGATCTTGTGTTTATAATGCGTCACATTCTTTCTTGTCATACATTTAATACAATACAGTTTAGTTCTAATTCTTATGAGATGATTCTTGAACTCATTAATACACTTAAGAAGATTCATAGAAATAATATAACTCTTGAACAGTTTTTCGAAGATACTTTATTAAGTAAAAAATGTGAAGACTTATATACAATTAATTCTCTTATTTCAGGGGGATATTGGACTATCGAAGAGATGGTGGATGATCTTTTAGACGATACATTAAAAACACCTCTTTATATTCTAAGTGATGATTATCCACATATTGCATCTCAAGAACTATTCAAGAAACTTGATAACTTTGTTCCTGTCACATTATTAGAAATGACAGATACAGATGAAGTATTAAATGAGTATGAAGATACAATTATTCATCACTTATTTGATAATACAGATATACACCAGGTGGCTGAAGGACGTGTTATTACAGGTGGTCATCCTATGCAGGAATGTATGAAGATTGCTTGTGATATCAAATCACGTATTGTGAATGAACAGTTACAATATGAAGATTTTATGATCATTACAAACCAAGCAAGCTATTCAGATTATTTGACTATATGTTTTGATGAACTCAATATTCCTGCGACATTATCACAAAATGAAGCATGTCATTATAATAGTGATTATCGTAAAATGTCTCGATCATTATCAGAATGTACTGGACATACTTTTAAAGAAATTATTCAGTATCTTCAAAAACAGGAGATCAGTGCCTCTATGATTAAAACTCTAGATGCTTATAAATGTGATGATGAGATTAGTCCTGAAGAGTTTGATTTATTCCTTCAATGTATTATTCCAGGTAAAAGAGAAATGAATAAGACAGGTGTTATTGTGACAACACTAGAAAAGGGACTCACTGCAACACAAAAGCATATCTACTTGATGGGAATTAATGAAACATTCCTACCTTTAGAAATAAGTGATAAAGGTTTTTTAATGGAAGAAGACTATAAACAGTTTAATCCTCATCCCCTATTATTAGATGAACAATTACAGGCTCATTATAAGCGTATTATCCAGGTTCTTTTAAATCCTTATGTTTCATATACATTCTCTTATAGTAAGAAGAATATGGGTGCCAATGAATTGATTCCTTCTATTCTTATGTCACGTTTGAGTGATATCTTTAAGATAGATTATATTAATCCATCACTTAATCTACTTAAGAATAATCTATATTTAAATCAATCACGTATTGATGAAGATCCTATCAATCGATTGATTGATCATTATAAGATGACAAGTAACCAGCCTGAATTTATTAAAGATACAAATAAGTTAGGTAGAGGTGTAAGTGTTTCTCGTTTAGAGACATATAATAAGTGTCCTTTTTCTTATTACATTAAATATGGATTAAAAATCACTGAAAAGAGAGAAGATTCTTTGCAGTCAAGTGAACTCGGTTCTTTATGTCATTATTTAATGGAAAAGTGTTTGGATGATGAATCTCTTGTAGATGCAGAAGCAAAACATTATATAGAAGAGAACCTAAAAGAGAAATATGATGGTCATCCAATGAACCAATACTTTATTAATAATCTCATTGAAGATATGAAGATGACAATCAAGATAATTCAGAAGCAGTTAAAACTAGGTGACTATGTTCCTGTCGCAAAAGAAAAAGAAATATCTGGTGAAATAGGCGGGGTTCCTTTTTCAGGTATTATTGATAGAGTGGATGAATTTGAGAATATGGTACGTATTGTGGATTATAAATCAAGTAAGAAAGAGGTTGATTTCAATCTTGCGATACAGGGATTTAATATTCAAATGCTTGTTTATTTGGATATGTTATGTAAACAGGAGAATAAGGACCGTGCAGGTATGTTGTACTTTAATATGAAGAGACGTATGCTTGCACGTGAGGATGATTCATGGGGTACTAGTATTCAAAGGGAAATACTAAAAGAATATCGTATGGAAGGTTATATGGTGGATGATGGATCAGCTAAGTCTGTAAAGGCCCTTGGTACCTCCCCTGACCTTATAACTCCTATTAGAGTCAAGAAGTCTGGAGAGTATTATAATGGTGCAAAAGTAGTATCTCCTGATGAATTAGATCAAATTATGGAGTATGTTGAAAATCATATTTCTGAACTATATCAAAAGATTCATGATGGATTAATTCCTATCCATCCTACTTTAATGGAAGGGGCTCAACCATCGAGTGACTTTAAGGTATATCCATGTAATTACTGTCCTTATAAATCAGTATGTTTATTTGATGTATTTGAGAATGAAAATAGAATAATTGCGAAAGATATGTATAAGAAACTAAAAGGAGATGACTAGAATGCCTAAATACAATAAAGAACAACAAGCTGCGATTGATTTAAGAGGAAAGACAATTCTTGTCAGTGCTCCTGCTGGTTCAGGAAAGACAAGAATTCTTGTAGCCCGTTTAATTAGTTTAATTGTGAATGATCATTATTCAATGGATCAATTTCTAGTATTAACTTTTACTAAAGCTGCAGGAAATGAAATGAAACAAAGATTGAATGTGTCTTTACATGAAGAAGCTATGGCTAGTCATGATGAAGAAACATTAAGACATATTCAAGAACAGATTCAATTACTTCCTCATGCATATATCACTACGTTTGATAGTTTCTGTAAGACTCTATTAGAGAAATATGGTTATTTGATTGGTATCATGCCAGGATTTAAAGTCAATCCTTCACCTGATTTAATTAAAGACCAAGTACTAGACCAATGTTTAGAGAAGTGGGTAGAAGATCCACGTTTTCAGGATTATGCCTCTCGTCATAATACAAAAAATGACTTTGATGATTTAAAACAGACATTGATTGATTTCCAGAATATCACCAATTCTTTTGTGGATTTCCATCAATTCCTTGATCAAGTCCATGAGAAATATTATAACTTTAAGCTTTTTGGTGAGAAACCTATTCTAGAGGGTATGGCTAAATTGTATCAAGACTGCTGTATTAAAAGCTTAAGTGCCTACAATATCCTTTATCGTTTCTGTGAAAAACATGATATTACTGATTTCTTTGAAGCAGGTGAAAACGCGAAACATCCTGCACCTGCGACTGCATTATATGATTATTATGATGATTTATATAAGGCATTAAATAAGCCAATGTCTTTTACTATATTGGACGGACTTGTATCACATAAAATAGAAATGTCATCCATCAAATGGAGTGAACTTGGTGTAGATGATTCCGTCAAGAAACAATATACAAAATTAAAAGCTGATGTCACTGAGCCTCTTAAAAAGTTAAAAAAGTATTTTGCTTTTTCTGATAAATTTCATGAGTTTCTTACTTATTCTTATGTAGATATTTATTATTTACTTGGTAAAAATGGTCTCTTAGATCAGTTCAATCAGGCTTATAGTGAAGCAAAGAAAGCGAGAAATGAATTAGACTTCCATGATCTAGAAGAATATGCGACAAGACTTCTACAAGAAGATCTTCCTGTAGTAGAAAGATTGAATCATACATTAAAAGAAATCATGGTGGATGAATATCAGGATACCAACCAAATACAGGAAAACCTTGTTTTAAAGATTGCGAATTATGATGAAGAGATTCCAATGTTTATGGTTGGTGACATGAAACAGTCTATTTATCGTTTTAGACAGGCTGATCCTTCTATCTTCCAGCATAAGTTTGATACATTTACTAAACTAGAAGAGATGACAGAATATGATACAAATATTCGTATTGATTTAAAGTATAACTATCGTTCTGAGAAGGTTGTTTTGGATAGTGTCAATTATATCTTTGATTGTATTATGGATACTGCTGTAGGTGGATTAGAGTATATCCATGGTGATAATGCGATTTTAAGATATGATTTTGATGCGAAAGGTACAACACTTCCTGAGCTAGAGAAAAATCATGATTTTGATACAGATATACTTATTTCTCATTATGAGAAACAGGGAGATTATACAAAATCTGAAGTAGAAGCACATATGGTTGCTCAGAAGATTATTCAAATGAGACAAGAAACAGATTATAAATATCATGATTTTGCAGTACTCATGCGTGCTACTACTGAATTTATTACCTATAAGAAAGTGTTTGAACGTTATCATATTCCAGTCAATATTACTTTATCCACTGGTTTATTTGAGTCCAATGAAGTCATCAGTATCATGACATTACTAAAGGCTTTAGTAAATCCATATGATGATATTGCGATGTTGTCTGTATTACATAATAACTTCTTATTCTCTCACTTTAATGAGAATGAGTTATTAGAGATTCGAGATGCAGATGATCCTCTCTATATCAACTTAACACATCATACCAACAACAAAGTACTTCATTTCTTAGAAGTGTTTGATGATTTAAGAAATACTGCTATGACATCTTCACCTTATGAAACTTTAAAGAAATGTTTAAAGGAAACAGGATACCAAGCATTTGTATCCCAGCTAATGAATGGCGAACAGCGTAGCGCAAACTTAGATATTCTATTAGAAACATTCCGTACTAATGAAGAATATCCTTATTTAAAGGATTACTTAGAACTATTAGACTCTTCTTCCAACCAGGCGCCTGGATTTATTGCGAGTGATGAAAATGATGCTGTAGAGTTCATGACTATTCATAAGTCTAAAGGATTACAGTTCCCTGTTGTCTTTGTGAGTGCGATGCAGAAGAAGTTTAATTCTTCTGATGAGAAAGCAGATATCATCATATCTCAGCATGACGGTGTGGCAGGAATTCTTGCCAGAAATGAAAAGTCTCCTTTTGGAAAAATTCTATGTAAATATGAACATCCTTATTTAAAGATGTTGAAATTACTTATCCGTCAGGAAACAGTCAATGAAGAAATGCGTATTTTATATGTTGCCTTAACACGTGCTGAAAAGAAACTCATCTTAACTGGTACTATTAAAGATGAAGAAGAGATTATTTCACTTGCTCGTAAGGTACAAGCCAATGATACAGATCCTACATTAAAGAAGGGGCAAGGTGTTGTATACAATCTTGCCATGCGTTCTACCAATAATTATTTAAGCTGGGTGATTATGGCTTTATTAAGACATAAGGATTTCCAGAAGGATATAAGACAAGCAATTCCTGAAGTTGGCCCTTATCTTTCTTTAAATCGTTCTTCTTTTGAAGAACTAGAAAATGATGATACCTACTTAGCACGTTTCCATTGCACAATACAAGATAGTAGTGAAACAATAAATCGTATTCCTTCTTATGCGAAAACAAAGATTGATAACCAATATCGTGCTTATAAGAAGTATTATGACTTTGAATATCCATATCCTGTTGAACCGAGAAGCATGGCTGTGACAAGTATGGAAGAAGTAAAGAGTGATGATACACATTTTGATTTCAGTAATGAAGAAACACACTATCTAGCAACAGATAGAGGAACACTCGTACATAACTTATTAAGTTATTTCAACTTTAAAGATGATGATCCACAGGAATTGATTGAATCACTTTATACTAATCAGATGTTTGATGAAGAAGGATTGAATGTACTAAAGAACTATCTTCCTCATATCAATGATTTTATCAACAGTGAAACATATCAATTAATTAAAAATGCAGATAAGGTCTATCAGGAAAAACAGTTTAGATATAGAGATGAAAATGGATTAATCGTCAATGGGATATTTGACTTAGTCTTTATTAAAGACAATCAAGTCTATGTATTAGACTATAAGACAGATAGAGTATCTAAAGATAATAGTGATGAAACACTTAAGGATTTACATCGTACACAATTATCTTATTACTCTAAAGTATTAAAAGAAGTATTTCATACAGATGTACAGGCTATTATCTATTATCTTCATATCAATAAAGCGATTTACTTATAAAAAAAGACTGATATCACATAAGTGATATCAGCCTTTTATTTTTCTACAGTATTGTTTTCTTCATCTCTAAATAGTTCTTTTTGACAATGGGGACACACTGTTAAACTACCTGCATCTTTTGTAGGAAGGTAGTTATGACAATAAGGGCATCTCCAATAAACGAGACCAAGAATAAAATAAATAACTAAACAAATAATAATCGCAATTGTGAGTATGATTGCAATTGAGGCGTAACCTATGAAATAACAGACTAATGCTGCAATCGCAAGGAGACTAGCTAGATAACTTTGTTTAGACATAAAAAACTGTACTCTTTTTAGTTTCATAAGATCACCCATTCCCTACTTGCCTTATTATATCAATATTCAAAGTAGAATAGAACACCTTTTTCTGTATTTTCTACCCCAAAATGATATCCATGTCTCTCTAATATCGCTTTCACGATAGGTAAACCAAGTCCTGTTCCACCTTGATCCTTAGAAATATAGGCTTCCCAGATAGATTCCATCTCTTCTTGAGAGAGATGATGTCCTTCATTTTCTATCTCAAAACGATGCTTCATAATACGATATGTGATTGTACCCTGTTCTTCAGTATGCTTAATCGCATTAGAAGTGAGGTTATTAATAACTCTTTCTATCTGAATAGGATCACAATCTAGATTAACTTCTTCATATTCCTTTACCACATGAAGTTGTTTCTTTTCTAATTCATATTCAAAATCATCTATGACTTCTTCTACTAATTCAGATAATGAAGCATGATACTTATTGAGTTCTATCTTACCTGATTCTAAACGTGAAAGTTCCAACATTGTGAGTACGATTCTATTAATACGTTCTATCTGTTCATTGATGATAGAAATATATTTTTCTCTTGATTCCTGTGTTGTGGCATCTTCTAGTAATTCAGAATAACCTGCAATAATACCAAGAGGTGTTTTAATCTCGTGTGTGAAGTTCGCAATAAACTGTTTTCTTGTAGTTTCAAGTCTTTGGACATGTTCTAATTGTTCAGTGAGCTGATTGATTGTATTTTCTAGATTAGTACTCATGATATTAATGTTGTTTTCTAATTGTCCTATTTCATCATGACGTGTAATCAAGAACTTCTCACTAAAATCATTTTTCGCAATTTCACTTGTAACTTCTGATACATGTCTTAATGGTTTAGTAATCATATGTGAGATTACAATAGAAATCACAACATTCAACCAGAGCACAATAATATAAATATACCAAGAATGTTCAAAATAGTTCACAGCTGCTCTTTTAGTTAATTTAGGTATAAAGCTCGCAGATACAAAATAACCCTTTACACCACTTGTATTTGATACAGGAGAGATTTCCTGATTAAGTTCTGAAAGTACAATAGTCATAGTACCATCACCTACATTAATACTCTTAGAATGCACATAATCAGACCCTCTTGCATAATCAATACTATCAATCTTCTTGATCTGTTTCTCTAATGCCTTCTTTAACTTCTTATAATCAGTAAACTCTCTTCCACCACTTGAACCATTTCTTTCATAAAAGCATCTTTCTGACATATACCAGGATACTTTATATTTCTTCAATGATTTATGTGAACTATTAAGTAACACCTTGCCATTAATCGCAAGATAAGCAGGATGAATACCTGTTGTATCCATCGATGTATAGTATTCAACCTCTTGTTCACCATCATTAATATAATATTGTTTCTTTTTAGACTGTGCACCACCTATAACTACTTCATAATTCTCATCTGGATGCGCAATCATATATTCATTGATTTTCTTTACTAAATCATTTTCAGATATATCTACCATAATTTCCTGACTCTTATTTTCATCAAGAATCCATAATTGAGACACATGTAAAGAAGCACTACTCACAAATGACTTAATCTTATTATCACTATCAACAATTGCTGACATACCTTCATTTGTAAGATAGTAATTCTTTAAATATTTAGTCATATCTGGATTATCTAATGAATATTCTGTTTGATAAATGTTCTGTAAACCAGAAGTGAGTGAAGCATCATAAGATGAACTAATAAGACGTTCTTTGTATTCTGTAATACCTTGTAAGGACATAAGACCTAGAATAATAATAAATACAAACAACATTAAGAAGAAAGTACGCTGTACAAGTCCAAAAGACCATTTAGTCTTCTTCATCCGTATATGTATAACCTGCCTTCATAATAGTCTGAATACGATGTGAATGCGTACCAAGCTTCTTTCTTAATTTCTTAATATAAGTATCTACAGCACGTCCATCACCATAATAATCATAACCCCAGACCTTATTTAAAATCTGAGAACGAGTAAATAACTGATTCTTATTATTTAAAAACAATTCCATCAACAAATACTCTTTATTAGGAAGTGCCACTGGTTCACCATCTACATACATGAGATGTTTACTTTCATCTAACCAGATTATGTCTTTATCTTCCTTTTCTGTCTTCTTGCTTCTATTTAAAATAGCCTGGCATTTTGCATATAAAACAGAAGGTTTAAATGGTTTAGTAATATAATCATCTGCACCTACATGATAACCATCCAGCATATTATCAGTATCAGATAAAGCACTGATAAAAATAATAGGCATATCATATTTTTCACGAATCTTCTTACATGTCTCATAACCATCCATTCCCGGCATCATGATATCAAGTAAGACCATATCAATATCTTGATTCACTTTTTCTAAAGCATCATAACCATCTACTGCTTCTATCACTTCATAATCTCTTGTTGCGAAATATTCTTTAATAATATCTCTGATCAGTACTTCATCTTCTACAACTAATAATTTATACATTTTACACCTCCAAATAATAAAGGACTCTATCGAAGATAGAGCCCCCATATGAGTTATTCACCAATTAATTCCATCATTGCCTTATGGAATACTTCTGTCTTATCAGCAGCATCCTTTGCATCTGTACCCTTAATTGAGAAATAGAATTTACACTTAGGTTCTGTACCAGAAGGTCTAGCAGCAATCCAAGAACCATCTTCTAGATAATACTTTAATACATTTGACTTAGGTAAGTCAATTGTAGTGCCATCAGAACGTTTACTTGTTGCATAGTCTTCACTTAATACAACCTTAACACCACCGATTTCAGTTGGCTGATCATTTCTTAAAGTATCCATCATTTCTTTAATACGTGCAGCCCCAGCAGCACCAGCCTTAGCTAAGGCAATCTGTGATTCTTTGAATGTACCATACTTCGCATATAATTCATTCAATACATCAATAAGATCCTTACCCTGCTTCTTATAGTAGTTACCACATTCAGCAGCAAGTAATACAGCCTGAACAGCATCTTTATCTCTTACGAAGTCTTCTACTACACAACCATAGCTTTCTTCATAACCAAAGATGAACTGTTTTTCATGAGTCTTTTCATACTTTCTGATCTTATCACCAATGAACTTAAATCCAGTTAATGTCTTTTCAACATCAACACCATAGTTTCTTGCAACTAATTCACCAAGATCACTTGTAACGATTGTATTATACATAACTGCATTATCAGGTAATGTACCCTTCTCTTTTCTCTGAGATAAGATATATTCAAGATATACAGCAGCACTCTGGTTACCACTCATTAATACATATTCACCATTATGCTTTGCGACAACACCAAGTCTATCACCATCTGGGTCTGTAATAGCTACTACATCAGCATCTACTTCTTTCGCAAGCTTAATAGCTAATTCATAAGAAGCATCTACTTCTGGGTTTGGAGACTTAGTATTTGTATAATCTGGATCAGGTGCACACTGTGCAAGTACTGGCACAATATCATAACCTAATCTCTTTAAGCATGTTCTTACAGGGATGTTATCTGCACCATGCTGTGGTGAATAAACAATCTTGAAATCAGACTTATCTAGTCCAGGATTGATTTCAATTCCCATAACAGCTTTGTAGTAAGCTTCATCTACTTCTTCTCCTACCCATGTAATATATGGATAAGCTTCTTCATCACTGATCTGTTCGATTTCTAATTCGTCATCAATTTCATTTACATAATCAACAACGATATCACCCCATTCAGGGATTAACTGACAACCAGTATCATCATATACTTTATAACCGTTATATTCCTTAGGGTTATGAGAAGCAGTAATCATGATACCACCTGCACATTTTAAATAACGTACTGCGAAAGATAATTCTGGAGTAGGTCTTAAAGATTCCATGATATAAGACTTAATACCAAACTTTGCAAGAATCTTAGCAGACTCAATCGCAAAACGATATGACATATGTCTGTTATCATAACTGATTGCCACTCCACGTTCTTTACCTTCTGGTAAATTAGCTACATATTTCGCAAATCCCATATTTGCTTTACGAACTGTATAAATGTTCATACGGTTTGTACCAGCACCTAAAATACCACGCATACCTGCTGTACCGAATTCAAGATTCTTATAGAAAGCATCTTCCTTCTGTTCTTCTGTCATTCCGGCAAGTTCTGCCTTTAATGAAGCATCCATGTCTTCATAATTTAACCATTGCTCATATTTCTTATTAATATCCATTTTTAAGCGTCACCTCTTGGTTCTATTATACCATTTTCGAAAACCTATAGAAACAAAAAGCGCTACAGTTGTATCATTTTCTCACAACTTTTACTTATATTTTAGATACTTCTCTAAATTAAATAGTAATATTTACGAATATCGATAAGTTTTTGTCGACAACTCCTAAGTAAACACTTACACAAACAAAAAGGAGATTAGTGATCTCTCACTACATCTCCTATTTTTGCGTCACAATAGTCTACAATATCCTTTGATGAAACAATCATCTGATAGCCTCTTTTACCTGCTGAGAGAGCGATAGGACGGTCTTTTTCTATGCTGGCATCAAAATATGTTGGGAATTTCTTTTTCATACCAACAGGAGAACAGCCTCCACGCATATAACCTGTTAAACCTAGTAAATCCTTCATATGAAGCATTTCTACTTTCTTATGCCCAGATAGCTTTGCAAGCTTCTTTAAGTCTATTTCCTCTAATACAGGAATACAACATACTAAGTAATCATGGTCTTCATGTAATACAAGTGTCTTATAAATATCACCTGCATCCATATCTACTTGTGATGCAACATGTTCACCACTTAAATGTTCTTCATCATATTCATATGTTTTGATGTCATAAGGAATCTTATCACGATCCAACATTCTTAACGCATTTGTTTTAATTTTACTCTTTTTCATATATATCACCTTGGATGATATTATAGCACTTTATCGTGGCCAATGTTCATTTTCTACAAAATAAGTAGCTTCCATATCAGCTGTAGATAATGCGAAAGCTTCAGGGAAACGACTAAATACATTACCTACAGTTCTTGCATCATCACCATAACTAAAGCCCATATGATAAGCAATAGCAGCTGTTTCTATATCTGTAAGCTTTAGATAACGATTCATGATATATACACTCTTAGAACCATGTCCTACAGGGAATGCATCTTCTATTGTATAGAAAGGTACCTGTTCCCATTGTCCTTGCGCATTCTTCTTATTACGCATTTCTGTCTTATAAATATCAACCTTGCATAAATCATGAAATAAAGCACATAATGCTATACTTTCTTCACTCATAGATAAATGATACCCTGGTTCACAACGCTTCTTTACATAGCTTCTATAACAGAAATAGACATGAAGACTATGATCACATAAACCACCTTCATAATCTCCATGATAACGTGTACTTGCAGGTGCACTATAGAAATCAGTTCCTTCTAGCCATGAAAGAAGATCATAAATTCCTTCTCTTTGTATATACTTATGACAAATATCATTAAATAATGTTTTCACTTCAATAGAAGATAAATCATCCTTTTCAGGATACATATCTTTTGCGAGTCTTAATAAAATACCATCTTTACCAATTGTTTTCATGTTTACATCTCCTCGTTTCTATTATACCAAAAGAAAAAGCAGATTTCTCTGCTTAATAATCATTCCTTGTGAACCTCTGTAGGAATTGTTTTGTACGAGAATTCTGAGGATGATCAATTACCTCTTCAGGACTTCCTTCCTCTACAACAACTCCATTATCCATAAACACAATACGATCACTGATTTCTCTCGCAAACGCAATCTCATGAGTCACAATAATAGTTGTAATCTTTTCTGAAGCGACCTTCTTAATAAGAGAAAGAACTTCCCCTACAAGTTCAGGATCCAAAGCACTTGTCGGTTCATCAAAAAGAATCAATTCAGGATTTAATGCGAGTGCACGTGCTATACCCACACGTTGCTGCTGTCCACCAGACAACTCATTAGGATATGACTTCTGTTTATCTAATAAACCTACTTTCTCCAATAATTTCAATGCTGTATTCTTAGCCGTTTGACTGTTTTCCTTTTTTACTACCGTTAAGGGTAATGTAATGTTTTCTAACACATTCTTATTAGAAAACAAACCATAGTTCTGAAATACCATTGCGGTAATACGAGAAAAATCTCTGAAGTTCTTTTTATCAATATGAGTTGCATCATAATGATGTTCCCCAATAGTGACATCTCCTTCTTCTGGTTTTTCTAGTAAATTCAAACATCTTAGAAAGGTTGATTTACCTGATCCTGAAGGACCAATAATACTAATTGTTTCGCCATCTTTAATATCTAAATCTATTCCCTTAAGAACATGATGTTCACCATAAGATTTATTTAAATTACTTATTTGTATCATATAGCCACCTTCAATCTTTTCTCTAATATCTTCTGTAAGTATGTAAGTACTGTACAGAAGACTAAGTAAATAAATGCGACCTCTAAATATAGAAATAATGGTTCATATGTGAGTGCAACAAGTCTTTGAGTGACCATAAACATTTCTGTTACTGTAATATTGGCCGCTAAAGATGTATCCTTTACCAACGCAATAAAACTATTAGATAATGCAGGAATACTTATTTTTAATGCCTGTGGCAAAATTACATGAAACATAGCTTGTGTGCGTGTCATTCCACATGCATAACATGCTTCACTTTGAGTTGGAGGGATGGATAAGATAGCACCTCTGATTGTTTCAGATGCATAAGCACCCACGTTAAGTGAAAATGCGATTATTGCAGCAGGAATCGCATTGATCATTATTCCTGCGCTTGGTAAACCATAAAATATAATAAACAATTGAACCATCAAGGGTGTTCCTCTGAACACCCAGACATAAAATTGACAAATCTGTTTAAAACCAGAAACATTCGTCACCTGTAATAATGCAGTCACTATTGCGATACATAATCCTAAAGCAAACGAAACAATTGTGAGTGGAATAGTGTAGATCAGTCCTGGTATAAGAATCTTACCAAAAGAAGAGATAAGAATCTGAATAACTCTTTGTGACATTATTTAGGCTGAGAAACATCTTCTTTAAAGTATTTTGAAGAGATTTCTTTTAGTTTTCCTTCAGATTTTAATTCTTTGATTGCTTTAGTGATGGCTTTCTGTAACGTCTTATCAGACTTTCTAATAAGTGGTGCAGATTGAAGCACATCATCTCCCTGAGCTGCTATTTTTACATCAGCGTCTGGTTTATTATTCTTATAATCTAAATACGCTACACTATCATTCACTGTTGCATCTACTCTACCTTGAAGAACGAGTTCGATAGACTGATTAAAGCCTTCTGTACCAACAACTTCTCCTCCATTCTTTCTTACTATATCTGCCCAGTTACTATTTGTAGTCTGTGATGATTTCTTTCCCTTTAAATCATTGAATGACTTAATACTGTTATTATCCTTACGTGTAATAATAGATGCATATGTGTAAGTATATGGTTCCGCAAACAAATATTTCTTTTGTCTCTCTGTTGTCACACCAACCTGGTTAAAGATAACATCATATTTCTTTGCATCTAGCCCTGCTACAATACCATCCCATTTAGTTTCTACAAACTTCGCCTTTACACCTAGTTTCTTTGCGACAGCACGAGCGATTTCTACATCATAGCCTATAAGCTGATCTTTATCATTATGATAAGAGAATGGTGAATAAGTTCCTTCTGTTGCAACTGTGATATAACCTTTTGATTTAATACTTTCTAATGTATCTGTAGACTTAGATGTTGATCCACATCCTGCAAGAACTGATACGATAAGTAATCCAGCTAAAATTGTTTTTAAGTTCATGATAATTCCCCCTATTTATGCGCATTTTCTAATGCATGTTCTATATCGTTTAATAAATCTTGGATATTCTCTATTCCGACAGAAAGTCTTAATAATCCTTCTTCAATACCTATTTTCTGTTGTAAATCTATTGGATAAGACTCATGTGTCATTGAAGATGGATGACAAATTAAGGATTCAATACCACCTAAGCTTACTGCAAGATCAATAATCTTTAATTCATCCACAAACTTCTTAGAATCATAATCATCCTCTAGTATAAAAGATAGGACTGCACCATAACCTCTTGCCTGCTTAATCTGTATATCATGGCCAGGATGAGTCTGCAAGCCTGGATAATAAACCTTCTTGACTGCTTGATGGTTATCGAGATATTCAGCCATACGTAATGCATTATTCTGATGTCTATCTAACCTTACACCTAATGTTTTAATACCTCTTTGAAGCAAGAAACTATCAAAAGGCGAAAGAATATTCCCATAAGTGTTATGAAGAAACTTTAGTTTTGTGTAAAGATCATCATTATTTGTGACAACCAGCCCAGCAATCACATCTGAGTGACCACCATAATACTTAGTAGCTGAATAAACTACAATATCAGCACCAAAATCTAGTGGCTTTTGAAAATATGATGTCAGAAATGTATTGTCTACAATTAATAACGCATTATTTGCATGTGCAAGTGATGCAATATGTTCTATATCATAAACCTCTAATAATGGATTAGACGGTGTTTCAATAAAGATGGCTGTTACATCCTTTAAATCTTCTTCTTTAAGATTATTCACATCATCTACAAGTTCTCCCTTTATTCCTCTATCTTCAAATAAGTTAGAGAAATAACGGAATGTACCACCATATACATTAGAACTAAAGAGTACATGATTTCCTTCCTTTAATAAGCCAAATACTAAAGATGAAGCAGCCATACCACTAGAAGTTGCAAGTGCATATTTTGCACCTTCTAGATCTGCTACAAGTGTTTCAAGATAATGTCTTGTAGGATTATTTCCTCGTGAATATTGGTAATCCTGATAATCATGGATTCCTTTTTGAACAAATGTTGTTGATAATTCTATAGGGACATTCACACCAGGAACACCTTCAGTACGTTCTCCAGCATGAATCGCAAGTGTTTCATATTTCATTTTATTTTCCTCCAATTAATTTATTTTTCTAATTTAGAGTACAAAAAAAGCAGCATTGCATTACACAATTCTGCACCAATACAAAAATGCACAATGACCATGAAAGTACTCTATTGTGTATTACATACACATGACACTACATGATCTGCACATTGTGTTAAAAAGTCTTTTCATAGTTATTACCCCTTTCTCCTATCTGTTTGATAGGTTGTTGCTATCATATAACTTATTTCCTATCATGTCAATAGGAATATAGGGTTTACTTTATCTTTTTTTCGTTTATACTATTAGTAGAGGTGATTACATGAATAAACTACATTTGGCCCAGCTGCCTACTCCTATTGAAAAAATAGACTATCTATCAAATAGATATAAACCTAATATTTTTGTGAAAAGAGATGACTTAACAGATAGTGTGGCATCTGGTAATAAGATTAGAAAACTAGAATACAGTGTGGCTGAAGCCTTATCTTTAGGTTGTGATACACTCATTACTAATGGTGGATTCCAATCTAATCATTGTAGATCTACTGCGGCAGTAGCTGCAAAACTAGGATTAAAATGTATTCTTATACTAAGAAAAGAACCTGGAGAAAATATTGAAACAGCCAACTTCCTTTTAGATCATATGCTTGGTGCTGATATAAGAGTAAAAGAACATGATGATTTCCAAGCACATAAAGATGAAATAATGCAGGAAGTCTATCAGGAAGTATTAGATCAAGGTGGTAAGCCTTATATTATTCCTATGGGTGCAAGTAATGGAATTGGTACTTTAGGTTATATTGATGCTTTTGATGAAATACTAGAATATGAAAAAAAGACAGGTATTGTATTTGATACTATTATTGATGCAGTAGGTTCTGGAGGAACTTATACTGGTTTATATTTAGGCAATGAATTAAGACAAGCCAATAAAGATATTGTAGGTATTAATGTATGTGATGATGCTGATTTCTTTATTAAAGAAATTAATAGTATTATTGATGATACATTACCACATCTTGATGTAAAAGATGTAGACAGAAGTCATATTCATATTATTGATGGATATGTAGGTAGAGGCTATTCTTTGAGCCGTAAAGAAGAATTAGAAGCTATTTCTGACTTATCTAGACATAGTGGTATTATTCTAGATCCTGTTTATACAGGTAAAGCATATTATGGTCTGATCCATGAATTAGAAAAAGGTACATTTGATCATGCAAAGAATATTCTATTTATGCACACAGGTGGTATATATGGTCTATTCTCTAAATCAAAAGAAATAATCTCAGCCTAGGCTGAGATCTTTTTCTTATAAGCGATAATAACTGTTTCTAGATACATAATAGAGGTAATACCAATAGACTCTATTAATATTCTAGGTGTATAGGTTGTTTTAATCTTTCTTGTTTCTTTTTGTGACATATTTACATCATGCTGAGATAAATAAGTATTAATTGTATATTTAGAGAGAATAGGACTTGTGAAACATGAAATAGTAAATGCGACAATAAACACTATGAGTGTCTTTATAAGATTATGTGTTTTAAATATTTCATGATAAACAAGTATTAAGAGGATGGAGCCAGAAACAAATAATATAATTGGAATCATCTTTAACTTATCACATATATTCTCAAATATAGAAACACAGGCATTATATTGTGCATCATTGGATGTGAGCTGGAGATGATTCCAGTCCAATGTGGTTTTTTGTGCTTTCTTTATAAAGTTTTCTGTTTTGTCTTCTTTATTTAAGTAATAAGTAACTGAAGAGAGCATCTGTTCATTATGACTTAATGACTGTGCTTTTGATAAAGAAATAAAGATTGTATTATAAGGCTTGAGATGACTTAAGAGTCCTACTTTATTCTTATAGATACCTACAATTGTGAGTGTGGTATCTCCTTTTTCTGTTTTAAATTCAATAGTGTCTCCTAGACTTAAATTATTATTTTTAGCCAATGCATAAGAAATCACTGCATTGGATGTATTCTCATCATTACTGTTTAGAAGTCTTCCTTCTTTTAGTTTATATTCCTTTGAACTAAAGTCTTGAATGAGTGCCATAGAAGAATAGCCTGCAAGAAGAAAACTATCCTCAGAATAGTTTGTAAGACGCATACGAGGAAAAGAATGGCGTGTTGCGACAGGTTGAAGTGATTGTGAAGATGCATTAATTAATTGTTCGTAATTGTATGATTTAACACCTTTCATTTGAGTTAATTGTTTCGCATCTGTGATGCTTACATTGCCATCATTAGATGATAGTGTGACTTCATATTTTAATTGTTTCTTATACTTATTAATAACCTGTAATGATCCTTGCTTAATGAATAAACACATCATAATGAGGTTCATTGTGATACATACGATGATAAATAACGATAAATAATGTAGACCCTCTTTCCCTTTAAACATAATGACGCCTCCTTATGTATATAATAAGAAATAATATAAGCGTTATTATGGAGTAAATATGGGAAAAAGTGTGTAAAAAAACAGTGGATAAAATCCACTGTCAAAAACAAAAGTATATTATTCAGCAACTTTCTGTTCTTTGATAACCTTAGCGATAGATTCGATTACGTCCTTTTCGTCTTCACCTTCAGCTTCGATTTCTACAGTAGCCTTAGTTGGAACACCTAAAGACATAACACCCATGATTGATTTAAGGTTAACGCTCTTACCGTTATAGATTAAGTTAATATTGCTAGAGAATTTGCTAGCCTGGTTTACTAAGATTGTAGCAGGTCTTGCATGTAAACCTACTGGGTCAGATACTACGAATGATAATTTTTCCATTTAAAAAATTCCTCCTTATGAATATAGTCTTATTATATCACAAATCCTAATTTTTTCTATACCTTTATGTTATTTTTTACTAACGCTTACAAAAGTGTTGATATATACACTATTTTTTTGATAATAAATTTTTATAACTGAATAAAGCCAACACCTAAAACAGAACCACAATTCCATTCTTTTGTATGTCCAGGGTGTTTAAAGGCTAATGCGAGGTTAGCCATTTCATAGACCATTACGCCACCTTCTGGAATATCTACAACTTCTACATGATCTAATATTTCAGGACCAAATACCTTTTCATCACTATAAACTGCAGCCTGCATATTTGTGATTGTTAGAAGTTTTCCCTTAATGATAAAAGAGAATTTATAGACATTTTGTGTTCCTTCTAAAGGAATCTTTTCTACAAGAATCTTATCAGGATCAACACCTAATGTTTCAAAGATACGAGACTGTTGGAAAGACATAGCTTTCTTTAATTCTTCGTTTAATTGTTTATCTTTAGAATAGTCATTTTTACTATAATCATTCTGTGTCGCATTGACATCTACATCTAACATCCATGGATCAAATCTAAATTCCATTTTCTTTCTCCTCTAATAATTCATTTTTAGTTTCTGTACGATATTCTACTAATCTTTCAAACCAGATTTTACATAATGCCCCTACTGGTACAGAAATAAGCATACCTAAGAATCCACCTATCATACTACCAATAATAAGAGATACGATAACAAGTACTGGATGAATATCAATACTTGCACTTAATAATCTTGGGTTTATGATATTACCATCTACACCCTGGATAATAAGTAACGCAATCAAAGCTCTTAAAGCCATATGTAAATCACCTGTCACAAGCCCTATAATCGCAATAGAACCATATCCTAGGAAAGGTCCTACATAAGGTACGAGATTACCTATACCAACAAGTAACGCAATCACAATCCAAAATTTAACATGTAAGAGGCCAAATGCTACACTTACCATCACAAACATAAGAAAAGCATCAATCACTTGACCACGTACATAACCAGAGAATACTCCTTCAACATCAATTAATAATTGATGGATCACAGTATCCACCTTCTTACTTGTGAAAGCTTTAATACTCTTACTCCAATAATTCCATAGCTTTTCTCCATCAAGCATAAAATAAATCGCAAAGATAATAGAGAATAGTAAATTAGTAAAGAAATCTGAAACTTTAGTAATACCGCCTAAAAGATTACTTGTAACACCATCAACTGCTGTCTTTAAGAACTGCTGTACCTGTACTGTAGAAATACTCATTGATTTAAGCTGTACAATGATTTCATCATAAATCGCATTCACATTCTTCGCGACAATACGTAAGAAATCACTCATATCCTTGAATTGTGTCACTGCAAGTTCTCTACCTATACTTCTAATCACAAAGGTAGATAATAATGCAAAAATAAACAATACAATTAAAGAAGTAATCGCAACAGATAATTGATGAATTAACTTCTTCTTTTCTTTGAAATAAGAAATATTTCTAAGTGATGATTCTACCTTTTCTACAACTGGCTTTAATAAATAAGCAATCACAAAACCAATGAGTAATGGTGTAAATACCTGACTTAAAAATTCCCATCCCTTCTTAAGAAATGAAAGAATATCTGACATGTTACTTCCTGCTGCAATCACAAGATAAATCGCAATGACAGTAAGTACTATATAAATAGATATCTGCGTATATTTTCTATTGGGTTTAAAATGAAACATAATACCTCCTTACATAAGAGGGCTAAAGAAACGTAATATACATCTCCATCCTCTTAATACAACACTTGTATTTTTATACTTCTCTGATACATCCTGACTTATTTTAAATAGTTCATCAAAGTCTTCTCTTAGTTCTTTGACTGCATGATTATGCGTAAACCAACAGCCATTTTCAAAGTGTAGATAAAGACTTCTAAAGTCAAAGTTAATTGTACCAACAACACCAACTTGATCATCTACGAGACATTGTTTTGAATGAATAAATCCTGGAGTATATTCATAAATATGAATACCTGCTTTCACAAGATTTGAATAATAGCTTCTAGTCACCGCAAAGACAACTGCTTTATCAGGAATACCAGGTGTAATGATTCTTACATCAACACCTCTTTTTGATGCAAGAATGAGTTCTCTTTGCATTTCATCACTTAATATCAGATATGGTGTTGTGATATAGATATGATCAACAGCATGTTTGATCATATTTAAATAGACGTTCTCTCCTGTTTCTTCGTCATCTAAAGGTGTATCTGAGTAAGGGATGATATAACCTTCTCCTTCTACTTGATAGTTTTTTAAATAAGGTGTGAGATCTTCATAGTCTTCTTTACTTGATGTCTGCCACATCTCAAAGAATATCTTTGTGAGAGAGTCTACTGCATCACCCTCTAATCTTACTCCAGAGTCCTTCCATAGTCCATAAGGATGTGTGTAATTGAAATATTCGTCTGCAAGATTATAACCCCCTGTATAGCCTATTAAGCCATCTATGACAGTGATTTTACGATGATCACGATTATTCATAAAGGTATTTAATACAGGGAATATTGGATTAAACACACGACATTGTATACCTTCTTCATGAAGACGTACTCTAAACTTATTATTAATAAATCCTACACTTCCCATATCATCATAAAAGATTCTTACATCAACACCCTGTTTTACTTTTTCTACAAGAATATCTTCTATCTGTCTCCATGCTTTAGAATCTTCTATTGCATGATATTCCATGAAGATAAATTCTTTTGCGTTATTTAAATCATTTAACTGTGCATCTAGTGCATCATTAGTAGAACTATAGAATTTCATCTTTGTATGATTAAAAGTAGGAAAACCTAAAGATTGTAGATAATAAGCTTCTGTGGCATGAAGAGGATCATTCTGTTGAAATTCTTCATACCCTTGTGTTTCAATCTTATAGTGATTCAGATCATCATTTACTTTATTGAATTTCTTCTGTACTGTCTTTAATAAAGAAGGTCTACCAAATAAGAGATATATGGCTAACCCAAAGACTGGAAACATAAGAATTAAAACAATCCAAGATAACTTAAAAGCACTATTATCCGGTCTGCCATAAATGCGTAATACGCATATAAATGCAATCAAACTCATAATTGTATCAAAAGCTGCATAGTATTCAGACAAATGAATTGCGAGATTCACAATCAAAAATACCTGAACAATAATCAAAATTGCGGCAATAAGCACTCTTACAACACTATTCTTGACATCGTTTTTACGCTCATATGTATTCATATAGTCCCCCTATTTAAAAAAGGCTTTCAATTAAGAAAGCCTATTAGAAATTCTTCTTTGCGACAACTAAGAAACGATATGTTGTCAACTGGAAATATGTATTCTGTTTAATTTGATCTAATGCATTCATATAGAAGCTCTTATATTGAGCGACATTTTCAGCCACTTCTGGAGCCACCTTACGGAAGTAAGTCTGTATTTGACGAAGATTATGGAAACGAATGTATCCTCTATCTTCTTTAGTCTCTACAACCTCAAACCCTGCGTTCGCAAGAGTCATTGCACAGCTATTCATATCCCATACACCTTTCATTTTAAAAGGCATATACATAGATAAGAATTCTTTAAGGTTATCACTGCCATTCTGATTCACAATGAAAGTACCATTTGGTTTAAGTACACGTAACACTTCATTCTTATCATAATTAGAGAACTGATCCATTAATACATCAATACGTTCATCCTTAAATGGAAGTAAGTTAGATTCTGTAAGCTTAGTAGCCTTAACAGGTAATCCTTCTAGAGTTGCTTCTACTTCACTTGTTTCACTATAAGGTTCAATATCAAATGTTGCAGCAGGATAATCTTTATAATCCTTTACAAACTGTCCTTTATCCACTGTCATAAAAGCTAAATGATCCTCTGGATGAACATAACTCTTAGTAATAGCTACTTCATCATAAAGTGGTGAAGAGACTTCATAACCATAGTCTTCTTCATCTCCACGCTTTAGTTCTTCAATTTCTTTCATTAAATGTGTGGCTGATTGAATCTGCTGACGACATCTGAACTTACCATACTTAATAATGATAAACTGTACGATTGCATCCGCAATAACACCACATGCCACAAAAATAATGAGTTCTAAGAACCACTGTGCTGACATGAATGATGCATCAGTACCACCAATCATATAACACATAATACATAATACAACCATGCTTGCTGTTCCTGTATAGTTGAAAGGACGATTGAATTGTTCAAACCACACTAAGTTATTCACTCTTAATGCACGCTTACGGCTGATTTCAAAATAAATAAGCTGAAATGTTAACATCAATCCAACAAACGTTAATAAAGTTGCGAGTAAAATTGCCATAGAATTCCCCCTTATTTGATCTTCTGACCTGTAAGAGTATAGTATTGATCTCCAATTGTGAAATAGCCTTCATCATGAAGAACGATTTCTTTTTCAATAGAGTAAATTTCCTTCATACCATTATCTACATCATAGATATAAGAACGTCCATTCTTTTCTAATGCAAGATATGGGTGTCCATCAAAGACGATTGCTGCCTTTTCAGGAATCTTTGTATAAACATCTGAAAGTGCTTCTTTTCCATTACAGTCATAGACCTTAAATTGGCCATTCTTATTATATGCTGCATAATATGAATTGCCGATGAATTCTAAACGTGGATATGATGATTTTAATACATTTTCACCTTCCGCATTAATTAATTCATACTTACCATTTTTAAGCTGTACAATAGCACACTTGTTTTCATCATACTGATTGGCTTCCTGATAATAAGGACTTACCTTCTTACCATTGAAATCATAATAAGCATAACCTTTACCCTTTACGAATCCTGGATAACGAGACACTGTTAATTCATGTGCATATGGATAAACCTGTACATTCTTTAATTCACTTGTCTTCTTACCGTTATAAACTGTATGAGGTCCATAGGCAATCTTCTTATTTCTAGAAATGAAATGTGTATTGTCTTTAAAGTTAGAGTTTGTAGGAACGATTTCTCCGTTTCTATAAAGACTCACAGTATCACCTGCAGTTAATACAACATTGTTTTTGTTTGTAATTTCTGCACCAGTTAATGCATAATCATTTGAATAAATCTTACTACCAATTACAGCTAACGTATTCTGATTATCAGCATCATATAAAATAGCCTGATTCTTACGTGATGCAAGAATAGAATAGTTACCTACTTCCTTAACAGAAGACTTCTTACCATTCTTTAAATAAACATTAATAGAATCTTCAAAACCTACAATAGATGCATCCCCAATACTAGAAGCATAATAAACCTTCTTCTTACCATCATATAGAGTCTTACCATTATTCACAACTTTATAAGTCTTACCCTTTACAATAACAGGTAGATCAGTCTTTAATATACCACTCTTAGTAGATGCTTTATAAAGAACCTTACCCTTTGTATTAAGTACTTCAATACCACCAAGAGAAATATCTGCAGCTCTTGTCTTAGTTTCTGTTTCTGGATTTCTTATAACAGTGACTTTACTTGTATGAGTCTTCTTACCTACAGTTGCAGTAATAGTTGCTTTACCTGTTCTTATACCATATACAGTGCCGTTTTCAACAGTCGCAATATTTAAATCACTTGAATCCCATTTAACCTCTTCAGGGTTCACATTAGTCACAGAAAGCTGACCCTGTTCACCTTTAATAACTGCCATTTCCTTCTGGTCAATAACCTTCATAAGCTTATGAACAATAACATCACATGTATAATCTTTCTTATCAATAGTTGCAGTAATAGTCACTTCTCCTGCTTTATTTGCATGAATTGTACCATTATCTACAGTCGCAATTGCCTTATCAGAAGTTGCCCATTTAACCTTCTGACCTTCATAGTTATTAATAGAAAGACCATAATCAGATTCTTCATCCATCTCAATCTTAGTTTCACTTAAAGAAAGAGGTTTAGCTTTTACAGTAATTTCTGCCTTAGCTTTTTGGTTACCAGCCTGAACAGTAATAGTAGCCTTACCAGGTTTTACACCTGCAATCTCACCAGTATCTGGCGCTACAATCACAACCTGATCATTACTTGTAGTCCATACTGCTTGATCTTCATCCTTCTTATTTAATACCTGTAAGAAGATATGCTGATCCTTTTCAATAGTCGTCTTAGAAGGATTAATCTTAATCTGTCTCTTCTTTACTGTAATAGTAGCCTTATATTTCTTCTTACCTACCTTTGCAGTAATAACAGCTTTACCCTTCTTTAAACCTGTGACTTCACCAAATTCGTTCACTGAAGCAATCTTTTTCTTATTAGAACTCCATTGTACAACTTCTTCCGGATTCTTCTTATCTAAGATATTCAATACAACCTTCTGTTCAGTTAAAAGAGTCACCTTAGTCTGATCAAGTCTTTGTGTTCTCTTCTTTACAGTCACCTTAGATTTAACTGTCTGACCATTACTTGTTGCCTTGATAGTTGCTTTACCTGGATTAATAGCCCAGATATGTCCATCAGCAACAGTCACTACATTCGCATTACTTGTTTCCCACTTAATATCAGGATATGCATTTTCAATACCATACTGCCCTTCTTCACCTGTATAAAGTGTTGCTTCATTTTGAGAAATCTTTAAAGTCTTACGTTTAACTTTAATCTTACACTCTAAAGTATCATCCCCTACTTTTGCGATTATTGTAGTCTTACCAGGCTTTAATCCCTGAATAACACCATTTTCTACTGTCGCAATCTTAGGATTCTTAGACTTCCATTCAATTGTACGTGCACCAAAATCATTTACTGTAAGTGTAGCTGGTTCTGATGTATATACATCTAAAGATTCATTATCAAGATATGGATGTAATGCTTCTACCTTAATCACGCAAGTTGCAGATGCATTATCTTTAGTTGCAGTAAGTGTTGCAGTACCTGCATGCTTTGCATATACAAACCCTTCCTGATTAATATCAATGACATCATTATCATTTGTAGACCATACCACAGCATCATTCGCAAATACCTGTGTTAAAGTATTTTCTGTCATATTAAGAGAAGATGCACTTAAATAGAGTCCAGTCTGTGGCTGAGATTCACCTACAAGCATATTACCCTGTGTCTTTAAGCTTGTATAACGTCCTGGTTTAATAATTGTTTTACCTGTATTAGAAATATAACCAGTCTGATCACTCTCATTAGTCACTAAATAACCACCTTCAAAAGGTGTATATGTCTTATACATATCTTTCGTATAACGCTGCCCTTTTGTATTATAAAGAGCATATAAACTATTCTTTCCTTCTTTCATAAAAGAAGTCTTCTTAATCTCATGATTATCGGATGATGATCCACAACCACTTAATATTAATGCAGCGGCTAGGATTCCTATTACCTTCTTCATACTCTTCCTCCTTGTTTTTTTATACAAACCCATTATAACATAATTCTTTACGTAAAAAAAATGAGAGATAATCTCTCATTTTAGAATCTTTCTGAAACGATAATTTACATTCCATAGGAACATCAAAAATACAACTACTAACATACCAAAAGAGACTAGTGTTTTATATTTTACACTACAATAGAAAAACAAGATACAAAGTACAGTAATCAAGAAACTCATGAGCAACATCATGAGACTCTTTGATCGTCTTCTTAATTCAAAGAAAATTAGAAGCTGTAACGCGATGGAAATTATGAAATATAAGTCATTATAATTCATAAGCGTATCTCCTCTCTTTTTTCTTATTATATACCAAGCAATAAAAAAAGGCCTTATAAAGGCCTCAATTACATTAAATATGTAATGGATCGTTGTTTACACCATAAACCTTTTTATCTTTTGTAGTCGCTACATAATATACTGCGCTATCTTCAGGTTTATAGTAAACTTCTAAAGTTTCAAGAGTGTTAAGCTTGATTCCGTTAGCTTTGATATCTTCTTTAACTAATTTTTCGATATCAGACACATTAACATCTTTATTCATGAACTGTACTTCAATTTTTGTTTTCATGTTTGTATCCTCCATTTCCTAGTATGATAAAAACCACTTTTAATATATCACTTTTCCTTTTACAATCAACTATTTTTTCTTGAAAATATCAACTATTTTCACCATTTATACATTTATATGTAAAATAGTAACTGTTTTTACGCTTATCATATATAAATAAAATAACCAAAGTAATGATCATCAAAATAAGACCATAGAATAAATATACAAGAAGTAATCCCATCAGACTTGAATCAAACATCATACCAGGCACAACAACTAATGCCTGAATAAATGAAACACTTGAAGTACCAATACGTTTAAATGCAGCCTGAATAGAGAATGCACAAGAAGCATATTGCGCAAATAACAAGACAAGTATATCTATTAAAGGAATAATAATCTTTGCCTTTTGATCAATATAGTGTCCTAGCTTCTTATAACCAATAAAGCTTAGTAATGAGAGTAGTATTGCATCTAGACAGATGATATAACCAAGATTATAACCAAAAGCCCATATAATACCTCCAATAACTGCACCAATTAAAGCACCAAGAATACCAAGTGGTGAAGCAGTATGTTTAGTAATACGTTCATGCTTTACAAAGCAGTCAGGACATAATATATCTATTTCATCATCTAATAAATATACATTTACTGGAACACTATGATGACAGTGATGACATTGTGGTGACTGATTGATTTCTTTCTTGAGTATTAAGACAATATCTTCTAACTCTTCTTTTTTAATAGAAGAAGAAAGAACGAGTCCTGCACCTTCTTCATTAGAGTATATACGCTCTACATTATCTCTTTTAATAAAGAGCTGTTCTAATATATCTCTTTGATGTTTACTATCCTCTGTAGCGAGTAATAAAGCTATTTTATGATGAGGTAATACCTGTAATAAAAGATAGAAATGATCCTGAATATAGTAATAATAGTCTTTTTTAGGGGTTGGTTTAAAACCAGTAGTTGTGAGTTCTTTTATTTTCATAACATGTTCCTTTAAAAAAAAGAGAGAGTAATTCTCATTACTCCCCTTATTCTGATGCTGAATTTTTAGCTCTATAAGCTCTCTTACGATCAAGTTCAGAAAGATATTTCTTTCTTAAACGGATGTTGTTTGGAGTGACTTCTACTAATTCATCTTCATTAATATAGTCAAGACAAGCTTCTAGGTTGAAGTGTCTAGGTCTCTTTAATACAACTGTTGTATCTTTTGTAGATGAACGTGTATTTGTCTGCTGTTTACCCTTAGTAACGTTTACTACTAAGTCGTTATCCTTCGCATGTTCCCCAACAATCATACCTTCATATACTTCTACACCAGGACCAACAAACATTACACCACGGCTTTCTACACCACCAAGTGCATAAGCAGTAGTCTGTCCTGTTTCAATAGAAATAAGAACACCTAACTGTCTTTCACCTACTGATTCACCTTCTAATGGGCGATATTCTAAGAATGAGTGGTTGATAATACCATAACCTCTTGTCATTGTTAAGAAGTTAGTCATGAAACCAATAAGACCTCTAGAAGGTACAATGTAATGAACCTTAGTCATACCATCCATAGAATCCATATTTTCCATGATACCTCTTCTTAAACCTAATGATTCAATAACTGAACCAATACAATCATCTGGTGCTTCGATTTCTACATCTTCATATGGTTCACAAGTAACACCATCGATTTCCTTTAAGATAACATGAGGTCTAGATACCTGTAATTCATATCCTTCTCTTCTCATTGTTTCAATTAAGATAGATAAGTGTAATTCACCACGACCACTTACCATCCATTCTTCTTTATTCTGAATACGATCTACCTTTAAAGATACATCCTTGTTTGTTTCCTTGAATAAACGTTCTTCAATCTTAGATGCAGTAACAAACTTACCATCCTGACCTGCAAAAGGTGATGTATTTGTACCAAAGATCATCTGGATTGTTGGTTCATCGACATGAAGTAATGGTAATGCTTCTTCACAGCTTGGTTCACAGATTGTTTCACCAACACCAATGTCAGCTAAACCTGCAACGGCTACGATATCACCAGCAGTTGCTTCTTCTACTTCAAATCTATGCATACCTAAATAACTGAATAACTTCTGTACACGGAACTGTGTCTTAGAACCATCAGCTCTTAAACATACAACATTTTCATTTACTTTAATAGAACCTCTCTGGATTCTACCAATACCAATTCTTCCTACATAATCATTGTAGTCTAATAAAGCTGGCTGTAACTGTAAACCACCTTCAACATCTACTGCTGGTGCAGGAATTTCATTGATAATCATATCGAATAAACAGTCCATATTAGGAACCTGAGTACTAATATCAGGATCTAATGAGCTTGTACCATTTAATGCTGAAACGAAAACAGTTGGGAAATCAAGCTGATTATCATCAGCACCTAATTCCATAAATAATTCAAGAACTTCATCCATAACTTCCTGAATTCTTACAACTGGACGGTCAACCTTATTGATAACAACGATAGGTTTAACATGAGCAGCTAATGCCTTCTTTAATACGAAACGAGTCTGAGGCATTGTACCTTCATAAGCATCAACAACAAGTAAAACACCATCCACCATGTGCATGATACGTTCTACTTCTCCACCAAAGTCAGCATGGCCTGGTGTATCCATGATGTTGATCTTATAATCTTTATAATGAATAGCTGTATTCTTTGCTAAAATAGTAATACCACGTTCTCTTTCTAAAGCGTTACTATCCATAGCACGTTCAGCTAGTTCTTCGTGTGCTTCAAGTGTTCCTGATTTCTTAATAAGCTGGTCAACCAATGTTGTTTTACCATGGTCAACGTGAGCAATAATCGCTATATTTCTAATATTCATAATCGCACCTCTTTCAATTTTTAGATTATATCATAGTTCGTCTTCATTTCAATAAAGAATAGTTTGCAAGATGAGAAAATTTATTAAATATTGAATAATTCAACTCTTTTTCAAAAAAGAACAGGCTTACATAGCCTGCTCTGTTAAGAATTTGTAAGTTGTAGAAAGCACTTCATGAATATGATCCGCATTATCATAATTATGAGTTGCCCCAGCAACTGGATGGAAGATCATCTGATCACTAAATAGCTTTGTATATTTCTCACTAATTGAATAAGGGACTGTTTTATCTTCAGTTCCATGAATAACTAATAAGTCATTCTTATATGTATCTAAGTTCTTATAGAAATCTCTTTGAAGCATATCCTTCACAAATTCATCACTGATTTCAAATCCACTATGATCATAGATAGGTGCTTCTTCTACTGTTCCAGTCAAATAATCTAATGAATCTGGCAAACTGAATGCAGGTGCCCATAAGACAAGCTTCTTAATATCTTCAGGATAAATCTTAGCGAGTTCACTCGCAATCGCTCCACCCATAGAATGTCCTAAGACATAAATATCTGTAACTTGAGGCATCTTCTTTAATTCTTCTAATAGAATACGTGCACATGATAATTCATCATCAAATGTCATTTCTTTAAAAGTTAAATCTGATTCACCACTACCTAGAAAATCCATTCTTAAAGTACCCACACCCTGTGCTTCTAATAAACGTGATAAAGAAACATAGGAGAACTTAGTTCCTGTACATTGTCCTGTAAAACCATGGAATATTAATAATACAGGGAATTCTTTTCTATGAGGTACATGAAAGAACCCTCTCATAACACCCTTAGGTGTCGCAATTTCACAATACTGCTGCATGTTAAGCCTCCTCCACAAGTGAAACCATTCTCTTCACTTTCTCTTTATCTACATAATCATAATTAATACCATTATAACTAAATGATACATGATCATTGGCTGTTGTTGGATCTGCTCTCCAATTCTTACATGAAGAATGAACTTGATGAATACCAGTATAATGAATAATGTCTACGACATTTGTTTCATTAATACCAGAGCCTGCCAATATTTCTATTTGATTCCCATACTTCTCTTCTAATTCCTTAATAAGCTGTATACCTTCACTTACAGCAGACTTCATACCACTAGTCAGCACTCTATCCACACCTAATTCTATTAACCTACGCATAGTTGCATCTGGATCATTACAAACATCAAACGCTCTATGGAATACTGCAGTCTTACCATAACTATGAATAATAGACACCATTTCACTTGTACGTGCACTATTGATCTTACCATCAGGATCTAAGAATCCAAACGCAATACCATCAGCACCATGTTCTAATAGTTCTTCTGCTTCAATAATCATCTGTTCAGACTGTAAATCATTATATACAAATCCAGCACCTCTTGGTCTTACCATACAGATGACTTCTAAGTCTGTATTATTCTTAATAAGCTCTAATGATGCAATAGTAGGTGTTAATCCACCAAGTGCTAATGCACTATTTAATTCAATTCTTTTTGCTCCACCATGATATGCATTCATTGCATCCTCATAGCTGCCACAACATACTTCTAACTTATTCACTGACTTCTACCTCTACTTCATACTGATCTTGATCAACAGTCATATAAATAAGATCTTTAATGGATTTCTTTACTTTAGTTTCAGTCTTTTCTAAGAACTGATTCTTAATTGCTTCTTTTTCTACTTTCTTCTTCTGTTCCTTGGCGAAAGTCTTATAGTCTGTAATAGAAATCTGATTAAAGATATTCTTTGTTTCATCATAAACCTTAATAGAATTCTCATCGATTTCATTAGATAAGATCTTTACTGCAGATGTTTTCACAATAATCTTATTATTTGTTTTCACTACCTGTACATCAGAGAGATCCACACCTGCTTTCATCTTACCTTCATAAGTAATTAAGAAAGACTTCTGTGTTAAAGGAACAGTCCAGCCATTAAACTTTAATGAATTAGAAAACTTCCCTACTTTTGTATAATCATATTCAGAAACAGCTAATTCATTAATATCTCTTATTTTCTGTGTTAAAGCTGTTGAAGTAATTTCTTCATTAGTAGGTGTACTACGTCCTCCAAAGTACATTCCTCCCATAAATACTACAATAACTAACACAATAACAACGATCATTGATCTTAAACTAAACTTGTTTTTCATTTTCATCACCACATAAATTATAACAGATAAGAAAAAATATATACAGTTTGTTTTGTGGTCTAGATGATTTGACAATGAATACAATAAATGATAGTTTTTAAGTAGGTGATGAAAATGAATTATGATAATGTACATATTTCTAGATGGGAAGAGATACCAGATTTTCCACTCTATATAGATCAGGTTGTATCTATTATAGAAAAGAGTTTGTCTTTCTTAAAAAATGATGATGACGCTATTATCACAAAAACAATGATCAATAACTATGTTAAACATAAGCTAGTAAAAGCACCTATAAAGAAGAAATATGAAAGAGAACAGATTGCTTATTTTACACTCATCTGTTTATTAAAGTCTGTCTTCTCTTTAGATGAGATTTCTAAGCTTATTCAATTACAACAGAGTCAGAAGGAACTATCTGCATTCTATAATATGTATTGTGATGTATTTGAGCATGTACTAAAGACAAATCACTTAGATTCAGAACTTCCAGATATTTATAATAAGTGTATCTTAAGTTCTGTCTATAAGATCAAGGTATCTGATAATCTTCTTGGTGAAGAAACAATGGAACAAGCATTAAAAAAGGATTGAAAATTTTTTCAATCCTTTTTACTTATCACCAAAGATAATATTCATATATTTTTCTTCATTTGTGAGAATACGGATGATTGTCACAGTATCATGATCATATTTATAGAAAATACTATATTTTCCAGCAATGACATAATAAAGATCTGTTGTCCATCCTGTTCTATTAGATAGCTGACCACCTATTTCAGGGTGTGTTTTTAATACAGCACATAGTTTTACAATCTTTGGATTCAAACGCATAGGGTTTCTTAAATCAGCACGTGCTTGTCTTGTATATCTTAGATTCATAGTTCAATTCCAAATTCTTTTAAGATATCTTCTTCAGAAATACTTTCATCTGCAGGTGCTTTTTCACCTTTATCTAATTCAATCATTAACTGTGAGATCGCCTGTTCTCTTAATGCCTGTTTACTGTTTGATGTTACTAAGAAAGGCATACCTTCTACATTAATAGATTGCTGGATAAATGCATTGATTGCATCAGTAAGTGTCATACCACACTGTGCATAGATTCCTTCTACCTGTGCTTTGATTTCTGGATTAATACGCATCTGAAATGTACTTGTTTTTGGTGCTGTAGCCACTGTTAGTGTTGTTTTTTTCATAGTTCATAAACTCCTTCTTAACTATTATAAACATCACTTAGTTAACAGTCAACACATTGTATATACAGAAATAGGACAAAGAAAAAACTGATCAGAAATGAAATCATTTCATCACAGTTTTCTTAATTAACGCTTCTTAGCTTTATGTCTAGGTTTCTTAACAGCTTTTCTAGCACGAGGAGCTTTCTTTAATTCTTCTTTTTTCTCTTCTACTGCTTTTACTGTTTCTTCTACAGCTGTCTTAACTTCTTCTTTCTTAGCTTCTACAACTGCTTTGACAGGCTCTTTAACTTCTTCAACCTTCTTAGTCACAGCCTTCACTGGTTCCTTTACAGCTGCTTTCACTTCTTCTTTCTTAGCTTCAACAACTGTTTTGACAGGTTCCTTAACTTCTTCAACCTTCTTAGCGACACCCTTTTTTACAGGTTCTTTTACTTCTTCTACCTTTTTAATTGCAGCTTTTACAGTCTTCTTTACTGTTTTCTTAGGTGCAGCCTTTTTCTTCTTATGCGCAATAATTGCCTTAGTAATTTCAGTAAGTTTAGCTTTAGTCTTAGCACGGAAGATAAAGATATGGTTACCTTCAGCCTGTGCGAGAACCTGAGGAATATCTGCTTCAATCTTGATATATTCTCTATACTTATCAGCTACTTCTGCATCAGATAATTCATAATCAATACCTAGACGTCTTCCTACATAACCTACATAATACTTTCTTTCAATTTCATAGAAACAAGTATTATAGATCATCATATCTGCCCAAATAGTATATGTATCTACATCATAAGCGTAGTTCATCATATCAGGAATAAAAGCACCTGGTGCTCTCATATTAACTTCTAAAGGTACTAAATCACCTTTTCTACCTAAACCTGGTTTATCTTCAGATAACTTAATAAATTCAAAGTGGAAGAAACGGCTCTTAGTATCAAATGCCTTAACTACCTTTTCACCAATTTCATAAATAGGTTTACCTTCTACTGGTTCAGAATGGAAATAGATATCAGATGCATCATTCACTGTATCCATAATAGAAGTATCCATAAAATGACTTGTAGAAAATAAAATATTCTTATCTTTATCAGTTACACCTTCGAATGTTACAACATCACCAGGCACAAAATCTTCTACAATATAATCAATATAATCCTGTTTATGATTATAGAAATCCTTTAATTCTTCATCATCTTTTAATTTATAAGTATGAGTTGCTCCTACACCATTATCAGGCTTTACAATAACTGGATAACCATTCTTTTTAGTAAATTCTAAAGCTTCATCAAGTGTATCTAACTTAATATAATCTGCAACCTTTAAACCAGCACTCTTATAAACTTCTTTCATAGCTGATTTGAACTTCATCCAGCGCATATCCTGAATCTGTGGACCAGTAGTCACATTAAAGTCTCTTCTTAATGTTGCTTCTAATTCTAACCAATATTCATTTTCTGATTCTATCCAATCAATCTTTCCATAATGACTAGAGAAATAAGCACATGCACGATATACTTCATCATAGTTCTCTAAAGAACCTACATAGTAATATTCAGTGAGTGAATTCTTTGTTTCATCACTGATCATATCATATGGACAATCTCCGACACCTAATACATTCACACCACGATCTTTTAAACGTGAACAGAAATTATGATAATATTCTGGAAAATGTGGTGATATAAATACTACATTCATCTATTCTTCTCCTCCTAGATTACTCTCTTTACAAAATATGGGAACTGAACTCTCCACCAATCCCAATCATGGTTTACATCATATCCCCAGAAATCAATCCATGCTGGAATATCCTTATATTCTAATAGTTCCTTCATTCTACTAGTAGACTTAACCATTTCATCTTCCCATGCACCTTGACCGCAGCATAATACGATACGGCGTTTTCTATACATTTCTACATATGGGTGATCATAGCTCATACCTTCAATATATTTAATAGGACTATTACGATAAACATTATCATCCACATAATCATGGAAGAATAAGTCACTATCATAATATCCACTTAACGCGATACATCCACTAAAGATATCTGGTCTTCTAAATAAGAAATTAGCTGCATGTGATGCACCTAATGAACATCCTGTAGTATAGATACCATTCGCATGTGTACCACACATCGCATTAATATCAATAATTCTAGGTACTAATTCATCTACAATATAATGATAGTACTGTTCCAACATATATGAGCGATATCCAACATCATGACCGCCTTCTTCACTCCATGTTTCTAGATCAATACTATCACAGCAGAATAACTGTATATTTCCATTATCAATGAGGTCTTCTACTGTAGCGACCATACCATTGTTTTCAAAATCAAAAAATCTACCATTCTGTGATGGAAATACAAGTACAGGTGTTCCTGCATGTCCATACACCTTATATTCCATATCTCTTTCAAGACATGGACTATATTCTTTATAATATTCTACCTTCATTCCCAAAACCTGCCACTCAAAATGTGATTAAATATACTCACATCGAGATAATGTAAGTTCTCACGAACATTACTTACTATGTCTTCGTGTATGCTTTTGATTGACCGAAATCATATCTACTCACAGGTTCTAGTACACTTCATAGTCGTAAATTCCCGAAATAGCCTTCGGTACATACCTACGTTTGCGTTTATTTATGCAACTTCGTAAGTCGTAGCATCTCTCAGATTTAGTGTAGCATTGAAATCTCTGTCTTCGATATAACCACAATCACATCTGAAAATTCTATCTGAAAGTTTTAAATCTTTCTTGATACTCTTGCAGCAGTGACATGTCTTAGATGATGGGTACCATCTATCTACAATTCGAAGTTCAATTCCATTTTCCTTGCATTTAGCTAGAAGCTTTGTTGTAAATTCATAAAACTTCTGCGAGGCAACTGCCTTTGAAAGATGTCTGTTCTTCATCATACCTGATACGTTTAGATTTTCAATCGTTATATAAGATGGCTTGGTTTTTACTATCTCTGCGATTATCTTATTGATGTAATCAGTACGAATATTGTCAATTCTATGATGAAGTTTCTGTATCTTAAGCCTTTGTTTTTGTATATTTCTTTTTTGAGTGGACTTTCCTTTCTTTAGATTTTCATACTTTCGAGAAAGACTTCTCTGTTCTCGAATAAGCTTTTTTTCAAGTTTTCTTAATTTTGCAGATTTATTAATGTTCTTATAAGTCTTTCCGTTAGAAACAATCACAAAGTCCTTTAATACAAGGTCTATGCCAATTCCTTCACTGGAATGATTGGATATCCTTTTATTCTTGATTTCTATAAGAACTGAAACATAGTATCTGTCAGCTTTTATTGAGACAAGACCGCTCTTGATTACATATCCGTCTTTTGTAGTTGGAATATATCCTTTTTCTTTGATGCGGACCCAGCCAAGTGACGGAATCTTGATTCTGTGTCGTGCGCAAAGGCAATCTTTTGGATTATTCCTTACAAAGTACATTTTCACATTAGATCTGCCTTTCTTCTTGAATTTTGGAAAGGCGCTCTTGTGATCAAAGAATCTTTTAAATGCGGTCTGTCCGTCATTTACTGCCTGTGTTACTGATTTTGAATAAGCTTCCTTGATCCAGGAATATTCTGGATGGCTCGGAAGATACTCATTGTTAAGCCATACTCTAGACTGGCTGCTGCTCATAAACTTTTTGCCACTTTCATGAAGCTCCTTATTATGAGCAAGATAGAAGTTATAGATAAATCTGCAAGTACCTATGGTTTTACGAATCTTGACTTTCTGCTTCTCTGTTGGATTTATTTCCGTCTTGAAGCTCTTCAGCAATTTCCTCATCCCTTTCTATCTGTTTTTTATACTTACGAAGCAAATACAGCCTGCAGGAGAACACATGAAGTATTGAAATAATATCCTGCATGAGTTCTCCATCTGATTTCTAATCTAATTATAGTACAAACGGAAAATCCATGCATCAAGTTCAACTTCATTAACGCCTATTAATAG
>ERZ869979.13-NODE-13-length-49042-cov-8.160033_pt1 | contig 49042 bp, 40 predicted proteins | sample MGYA00521269_ERZ869979 | MGnify/ENA primary metagenome ERZ869979 (study PRJEB32232, sample SAMN07284974) | human gut metagenome | biome: human-associated habitat; material: feces | host: Homo sapiens | place: Tanzania | collected 2014-04-05 ... | reverse complement strand
TAAGCGCTTAGGCTATGCCTAGCATATTAGAAAAAAACTTCCTGTGGCTTCGAGGAAGGTTAAAACGAAATCGAAAAATAAATGAGAAAAGCAAGTTGGATAAAGATCAACCCGGATAAAAAAGAAAAGCGGAAGTCTTGATCCCGCAAGCGGGAAAATAAAATTTAACAAGGGATAAAAAGCGGAAAAATTTACATATTGGATTTTGAAAAAAAGAAAAATTATATCACATACAAATACCAAAGTCAATAGTTTGGCACATCGTGGCACAAAAAGGCATTTTTTGGCACTCCGTGGCACTTTTTGGCACTTGATGGCACTCACAAGGTGTGATATTCTATAATTGCATTAAGTGGATGCGAACCAAAGCGGGTGAAGGAGCATTGTCGGAAACGACAGTGCTTTTTCCAGCTTTGGTGAAAATGTCTCTTGACAACGTGAGGCTTATAAGCTACACTATGGTTAGGAGGGATTGTCATGGAAGAAAATGAAATTTTTGTAGAAGAGCTGATTGAACGGCTAATGGAATATTACAGCAGGATTAGAAAAGAAAGTGGTGTCAGTCAATCTGAACTGGAGAGAATCACGGGTATGTCTCGATCAGCGATTAATCGCTATGAAAAGGGAAAGCTGATGCCAACTGTCCGAGCAATGAATAAGCTGTTAGTGCCAGTAGGATACCGATTAGCAATCGTACCGCTGGAAGAAGATAAGGAGGAGCAGGATGAGAAAAACATTGATTTGTAGTCTAATTGGTTTGGTTGGATGTACATGGATGGCAGGATGCCAGGATAAACCAGATGGCGCACAAACCATTATCATAGAGTTAGCTGATCCGTCGGATCAGGTAGAAGAAACGAAGGAAGAAATGCCAGAGGAAAGCGTGTCAGAATCAGACACAGAGATGGAGACAGGTGAAACACAGTCGGAGGAAATGCCAGAAATCATTGGTTTTGAAGAAAACGTAGAATTTGCGTACAAGCAGGTTAGTTCGAATGATCCGATTATCGGTTTGTTGTTGGAAAATGTGATCCCTGATGTGCAGGTAAAGGACTTCGAGATCACAGACGCGCAGGCATATCAAAATGGGGAAAGAGTTACTCCAACAGGGGAGATTACATTTACTTTGAATGTTGAACCGGATGCAAGCGTCATACTGTATCGTTTAAATGCAGATGGTGAGTTGGTTTCAGAAGCGTTGGAAGTAACTGATGGAGCAGTATCCTATGAATCGACAGGATGTGGAAGATGGTTGATTTTGGATACGCTTTTGGAGCAGGAAACAGAGAGTGTGTCCGAATCGGACACGGAAGGATGAGTGAAAAATGGCAGCATTAAAAAATAAACTGGGAATTACTGATTCTACAGAATTGGCGAGAGAAGAGGAGCGAATCAGTAAAAGAAAAGCAGCAGAGATGTTTGAAAGTGGAATGCTTGATGAAATGATTCCCGGAAGTTATAGAGCATTGCAGGCAATTCACAATCAGCTATTTTGTGATGTTTATGAATTTGCAGGTCAAACTAGAACAGTTAATATTGCAAAAGGAAATTTTCGATTTGCACCAGTCATGTATTTGGATGCAGCATTGAAAAATGTTGAGAAAATGCCACAGTCTACATTTGATGAGATTGTAGAAAAATATGTTGAAATGAATATTGCGCATCCGTTTCGAGAGGGGAATGGACGAAGTACCCGTATTTGGCTGGATCAAATTTTAAAAAAGGAGCTTGGAAAAGTCGTTGATTGGAGCAAAGTTGATAAAGACGATTATCTTCTGGCAATGGAGAGAAGCCCTATTAAAGATATAGAGATAAAGGTGATTCTTCAAAATGCATTAACTGACCAAATTGATGATCGAGAGATGTTTATGAAGGGTGTTGACCATAGTTATGAATATGAAGGCTATCATAGCTATAGAACTGAAGATCTTATCAAGAATACACGGAATAAAAGCAAAAAAACGGTTAGTAAAAATGTCATAGAAAAACAGGAAGAGGAGGAGCAGGATGAAGAAATTGAACGATAAAAAAATTAGCGTTTTAGCAGCTACAGCATTGACAGTATCTCTTGTGATGCCTACTGTACAGATGATTCCGGCAGAAGAAACGGAAGTGTTAGATCAATATATGATTATTGAACTAGAACCGATTGTTAAGCCGGAAGTGGATGTGCAGGAGACAGAAAACTCTTCTGAGGAGCAGTCAACAGAAGAGTTTTCAGAAGTTGTGTCCGAATCGGACACAGTATTGTTTGCATTAAATGATTTTATAGGGGACGATTATAGCATAACAGGAATTAGCATGGATGAGCCAATCATTGCACAGTTGCTGTCACAGACTACTGACTATCAGGACTATGATTCGATTGCCTTGTATGATCTTATTTCGAATCAGCAGTCAGCTGATTCGCTGTATGACTTTAATTTGCAGATTCCAGAGGATGCCGATGTTACATTGTATCAGACAATAGATGGTCAGCTGCAAAAGGATACGTTAGATGTAGCATATGCAGCTGAGGAGTATAACCGTCTGCCACTAATCAGCTATCAGTCAGAGACAAATCATTGGTTAGTACTGCACTTGGGAAGTAATCAGGATAAGCAGGGTGTGTCCGAATCGGACACAGAAGATGCAGCAAGAGAAATAGAAAGTGCCGCAGAATCACTTGAGGGAAAGGTAGAGAACGAAAAGGAAACTGACCCAGCAGAATCCTCACAAGAAGTTGCAAAGGTTCCAGAAAGCAAAGAACCTTCCACTAAAGCGCCAGAGACAAAGCCAACATCTACCAAAGCCCCGGAGACAAAACCAAATCAGAGCAAGCCGACACCTTCAACATCTGCACCGACTACAACACCATCGACGGCTGCACCGAGTACAAAAGCTCCAGAAACAAAGGCACCGGAGACCGCAGCACCAACGACAACAGCACATACACATAACTGGGTAGCTGTGACAACAACAGTTCATCACGATGCTGTCACAAGTCAAGTATGGAAAGAGGACTCAGCAGCGTGGGATGAAACCGTGATCACAAAAGCAGCGTGGGATGAGCAGAAGTTAGTGCAGGATGCATATGATGAAAATAAGTTGGTACAAGATGCATATGATGAGCCAGTGTATGAGTGGGTAGATGTTTGTAATAGATGCGGACATGTATTTTTAGATCCTAATGAGGACATCAATGAACACATGGCAGCAGGATGCTGGTCAAGTTGGCACGCTGAAATGATGCAGACTGGTTCGGTCCATCATGATGCTGTTTACCAGACGGTTCATCACGATGCAGTCTATCAAACTGTTCATCATGATGCAGAGACAACCATAGTCCACCATGAAGCTGTCGGACACTACGAAACGGTAGTCACACAGGAAGCATGGGATGAGACAGTAGTTACAGGTTATACATGCTCTGGCTGTGGGGCAACCAAATAAGTAAAATCAAGAAAAAAGATAGTAAGATACAGAAGAAAAAGCACTTTGCGAAAGACGTGTATACGTTTTTGTAGGTGCTTTTTTTGTACCCAATTTTAAGCTTGAAGTGCTAAGAGACAATAATAAGTAACATGACAGGAGGAAAAGATGGATCGTCTGAGATCACCACCGAAAAGAAGGAAGAAAGAATGCAACCCAAAGCCAGACAAAAAAGGGAGTCTGGTGTCCAAAGAAAGGATATGACGATGAGTCCAAAAAATAAAAAAGGAAAGAAGCTGACATCAACAATCATGGCGCTTGCCATGACGGTAACGACGACTTTCCAGATGCCAAACATTGCAATTGCATCTGAAATAGAATCGTCTGTAGCGATTGAGAGTCAGATCGAGGAAGGAACAAGCGAAGAGTCTGTTTCTGTTCAATCAGAAACAATTGCACAGACCAGTGCAGAACAGACCAATTCAGTGATTGAAGAAACTTCTGGCACTACTGAGGCAGCTAACGATGCAACACAGGTATCAGACGAAGTGCCGGCAACTGTTGCTGAAACAACCGCAGAAGTGACCTACGAGGAAAAGAAAACCACTCTTTCCGCAGAGGTCGATCCGTCCGGTGAGAATACCGAGGAGTCAGAAGCAAACGAGACTCGAGGACCGGACGAAACAATAGAAACTGCCACACAGGCAGCAGAGGAGGAGACAAGCGCAGAGGTCGAAACAGAGGTTGAGGCTGAATCAGAATCTGAAACAACAGAAGAAAGTACTCAGGCTGATCCGTTTGCAAGCTTAGATCCGACAAGTGGAGTGACCGAAGAACAACTGGGTGCAATTGATTTTTCAAGCAAGCGACTTTTAGTTGCAGCCGACGAATCAGTGATCATTGATCCTGAGCATGTACTTTCCGACTATGCAGGTGTGTACTTAATGCAGTATGACACCGAGACGCAGGCAAAGTACGCTTATGCTTACTATTACAACAAGTCTGAGTTTGTAGATGTTGATACCGTCATTTCCGTAGCAGACGGAGACGGCAGTGCAAATGCAGCAGTCCCGATGGCAGCAGAGGAAAACCCGATTGCAGAGCTTCAGGCAGCTGTAGCCGAGAATCCGGTGAATGCAGCAGGAGCAGTAGCAGTCATTGATACCGGTGTCAACGACGTTGCAAATGTAACCGAGTCCGTATCCATGATCGGTGACAATACAGCTGATGAGAACGGACACGGAACCCGGATGGCACAGCTTGTTGCAGAGCAGAACCCGAATGTATCCATTCTTTCCATCAAGGCATTAGGTGCTGACGGTACCGGAGATATCTCCGCTGTCTATGCGGCAATCCGTTATGCGATTGACAAAAAGGTATCTGTCATTAACCTTTCCATGTCGGCAGTCGCAACAGCAGAGAATGTAGCATTAACCTCGATCATTGACGAGGCAACAGCCGCAGGAATTGCAGTGGTTGGTGCAGCCGGAAACAAAGGCATGGATGTAAGATTTTTCGTGCCAGGTAATATCGAAAGTGCTTATATCATTGGTGCAGCTGATGAAGATGGTGTAAGAATCACAAGTTCTAACTATGGTTCAACTGTTGATTTCAATGTGCATGCTGATTCCACATCAGAAGCAGCTGCAAAATTTTCTGGTTACTATACTGTAAATGGAGCAGTAGCAGACGAGAAACTTGTATTCCCAACTGACTACAGGAAGCCAGAAGTTAACATTGACTTTAACGGACCGATTATCAATCATCAGATTTCTTATTACAACTATGAAGGAAGCTCTGAAGATCTGGTATGGGTAAGTCAGAAAACGATGAAGACCGTCTTGGATGAAGACTACATCACTACTTATATAGGTTTTGCGGAAGATGCTGATTTAGTCAGCAAGCTTAACGTATATGTTGATTTTATGAGCATTGACAGTGAGCATGCGATTACAGATGAATGTATTGTGGATCTTGAAAAAATGACAGTTAAAATTCCAGCATCGTACAAGAATGCAAATCTAACTGTAAGATGGTTTATGCCGAATGCATCTTATTCATACGGCTATGATGTAGATGCAAAGTACATGATTTCCAATACACCTGAGAAATTTAAGGCGGCTTATAATGGAGTGAATGGCTTGACTACAGAAAAGGCACAACAGTATGTAGCAGGAACATATGCAAAGAGCTTTACTCATACGGCAAATTCAATGAATCATTCCGATGTCAAGTATTCAACTGACGGCATTAATGCCGGAGATTGGTTTACAATTCAGAGTGGCTATATAGCCAGCGTTGAGGAGTATCCGGGAGTATACACTACCAGAGGAGAAATTGCCAGCATGTTCGGTCCGACTGCTTTGGCGAATCTTACACCGGCAGGATCAGCGACTACTCAGACATTTTTAAGCCATTTTAATACCGTGACAAGAGATTCAGACGGTTCGGATGTATCTGGATGGTTTAATACCGTTGGCGGTAAGGGAAATGGAGTCATTCATGTTGATGTAAATAACTCTGGAAGCACGAAGGATGATGAACCGCTGTCTGCCGGTCTTGGTTGGGTATTTGGTACATGTGCAAATGATGAGGTTGGAGGTCAGTGTCCATCATTTACAGGTGGAAAGATCATTTGCACCAGCAAAGATCCAGATGGTACAGCGTATTTCTTCTTCTACTGCACTTCTCCAAGAGGACAGTGGACAGGTGGTTCCTTTTCCATCACGCCAAAACTTCCAAAGACCGGATTCTTGCAGATTCATAAATCTTCAGCAGATCCGACAATCACCAATGGCAACAGCTGCTATAACTTTGAAGGCATTCCTTATGGTATCTTTACGGATAAGGATTGTGTTAATAACCTTGTTGTTCTTCCTCTGGATGCAAACGGTTACAGCCAGCCATATGAGCTGCCAGCAGGAACTTACTATGTAAGAGAAGCAGAAGCAAAACCGGGATCAGGCTATCAGACAAACAGTACCGTTTATACAATCGAGGTAACAGCAGGAACGACAGCAACAGCTCCGGTAATGTGTGAGACAACAGATGTACCGTTGAATGACCCACTAGGTATTGTGATCAATAAGATCAATGCAGATGGAACTACTACAGCCGACTTATCTGGTGCAGAGTATACGATTAAGTATTATCCAAAGAAGTACAATACAGTAGCTGAGATTCAAGCAGATTCAGAAGCAAAACCAACAACGTGGGTAATTAAAACTGTTAAGAGTGCAAGTGGATATTTTGCATCTCTGGATGATGCGCATATTGTTTCTAATGTTTCTGATAGTGCAAAGTTTGGAAAAACCAATGCAGGACGATATATTATTCCACTTGGTACTATAACAGTTGAGGAAACAAAGGCTCCGACTGGATTTACCAAAGAAGGCGCAGTTGTTAGCAGTGCTGCAACAGGTGCAACACTGACTGGAACAAATAATGTTTATCTTTTCAATCTAGTTGATAAAGATTCAGCCATCTACTTAAAGAGTGGCAATGCATTAGATACTGCAGCAACTGATGAAACAGCAATCACTCTCCAGTATGCCGAGCGTCAGATCAACGGCACTCCAAAAATGGAAAAGCATGATCTTGAGCTTAATAAGAAAGCTGCTATGGGTGGAACGAACTTTGCCGGTATCACCTTTGAGGTTTATTGTTTAGACGATTCTGTTATCATTGGAAATACCACTTATAAAAAGGGTGAGACAATCGAGACAGTAACCTCAGATGCTGAGGGAAATGTGACCATGACTACTCAGTATCCGATTGGTCATTATGCTGTTAGAGAAAAATCGGCAAACAATTATTACACGAATGATGGTCAAATCCATTATTTCAATGTTGTTGAGTATCAGGGTGGCGCATTTATTCAGTACGAAACAAACATGAATGCAGTTACCTTTACAGACCGTGTTGTTCGTGGAGATCTGTCATTCGTAAAGAAAAATGCAGATACAGAAGAAACACTTGCTTACATTCCGTTCAGGATTACAAATAATACAACAGGCGAGACGCATTACATCTTAACTGATGCGAATGGAAACTTCACTTCCGCAACTGGAAAGACCACAAATACCAATGCAAATGATGATGTCCTTTCTAAGTATGGTGATAAGGATGTTGTTCCGCAGAGCGTAATTGATTCTCTTGTAAAGGATGCAGGACTTTGGTTTGGCATGGGCAGTGAGGGAACCATGACAAGTGCAAATGATTCTTATGGTGCATTTGTATATGGCACTTATACCATCACCGAGTTAAAGACCGAAGCAACCAGAAGCATGAAGATGTACACTAACACCTTCACAATCGACACTGATGGAAAGGTTCTTGATCTTGGAACTGTCAACAACGTCCCGATGGGAATTAAGACAACACTGGTTGATGTAAATGGAGAACATTTTACAGAAGCAACGAGTACAGTGACATTGACTGACCATGTAGCATACAAAAATCTGGATATGGACAAGACATATACGCTGACAGGAACCTTGTATGTGAAGGATGGAGATGCACTGACAGAACTGATGACGGAAACGGTTGACTTCCAGCCAACCGAAACAAGCGGCACACAGGATGTTACATTCACATTTGATGCATCTGCACTTGTTGGAAAGTCAGTAGTTGCATTTGAGGAGCTTTCCGTAAATGGAGAGTTCTGTGCAGAGCATAAGGATAAGGACGATGAGAATCAGACTGTTGTATTCCCAGATTTAAAAACAACAGCACGCGATAGCGAAACCGATGATCATGTATCAAATGCAGATGATTCCATTACGATTATTGATACAGTTGAGTATTCTGGACTTCATGTGGGTAACGAGTATACAATTACCGGTACTTTAATGGATCAGGAAACAGGAAAAGCTGTTCTTGATGATGACGGCAATGAAATTACGGCTTCTAAAGTGATTACCGCAGCAGAAAGCAATGGAAGCGTAGAGATTGAGTTCCAGTTTGCAGGTGTATCATTAGCAGGAAAGACCATTGTAGCATTTGAAAATCTGGAGTATGAAGGTAAGCTGTATGCAGTACATGCAGATTTGAATGATGAGAGTCAGACAATCTACTTCCCGTCTGTTAAGACAAAGGCTGTTGACAAGAACACTGGATTAAATCAGGTAAAAGAAGATAGCAATGTAACGGTTGTAGATACCGTTACTTACACTGGTTTACAGCCGGGTAAGACTTATACCATGACCGGTATGCTTATGTCTTCTGCAGGAAATGCAATTGTATCAAACGGAAGACGCATTACCGCAAGCACTGAATTTACACCAACCGAAAGCGATGGAAGCGTTGACGTAGTATTTGACTTTGACGCAACCAATGGATTTGGTGGACGCCAGTATGTATTTTATGAGTATCTGTATCTGGATGGTGTGAGAGTTGCAGCACATACAGATATTTCTGATACCAACCAGATCATCTACATTCCGAGTATCAAAACAACGTTAATTGATTCTGAGAATGGAAGTCATAACAGCGCGGCAGACGAAGATATCACTCTGATTGATACCGTGCGTTACAATGGCGTTGAAATCGGACGTAAATACACAGTAGTTGGTACTCTTGTCGATAAGGCAACCGGCAATGCACTTCTTGACGATGCAGGAAATAAGATTACTGCGTCAAATGAGTTTGTCGCTGAAAAGACAAACGGAACAATTGACGTTACCTTTAAGTTCTCAGGCGTATGCCTTGCAGGAAAGACAACTGTTGCTTTTGAGGATATGTATTCCGAGGGTAAGAAGGTGGCAGTCCATGCAGATCTCAGAGATGAAGGACAGACCGAGTACTTCCCGTCAGTACATACAACAGCAACAAGCAACGATACAGAGGATCATGTTGTCGGTGCTAACGAGAAGGTTACAATCACCGATCAGGTAGCACTTAAGGCATTGAAGCTTGGCACAGAGTATACTTTAAGCGGAACTTTAATGAATGCAAAGACAGGAAAGCCAATCATGGTAAATGGAAATACAATTACCGCAAGAAGAACTTTCACAGCCGATGCACATGAAATGACCATACCGTTAACCTACACTCTGAACGCATCAGAGCTTGCAGGAACCACAACAGTTGTATTTGAAAATCTGTATTCTGACGGCGCACTTCTGGCAGCACATGCTGACCTTGAGGATGAAGAGCAGACAGTATATATCCCGGAGATTCATACAACTGCAAAGGATCAGACAACAAAGATTAACCACACCGAAGCAAATAAGACAGCCACTATCGTTGATACAGTTTCCTATACAAACCTGCTTCCTGGCAGAGAGTATACAGTAAGCGGAACACTTATGGATAAGGAAACAGGAAAGGCTGTTCTGGCTGATGGCAAAGAGATTACGGCAAGCACCACATTCACTCCTGAAAAGTCCGAGGGAAGTGTTGATGTAATCTTTACCTTCGATGCAAGTATTGTAGCACCTAAGACAGTTGTTGCATTTGAAACCCTTACATATAAGAAGATCCAGATCGCAGTTCATGCTGATATTGAGGATAAAGACCAGACGGTTTACATCCCAACCATCCGTACCAGCGCAAAGGATAATGTAACTGGAATCAATCATACCGAAGCAGACAAGGAAGTGACCATTACCGATACCGTAACCTATAAGGGACTGGAGGTCGGAAGAGAGTATACCGTAAGCGGAACGCTGATGAATCAGAGAACCGGAGCGAAGATTCTTGTAAATGGAAAGCCAGTAACGGCGTCAACAACCTTTACAGCAGAAGAAAAGGAAGGAAGCGTAGAAGTTGTCTTTACTTTTGATGCATCTGCATTAGAAGGAACCACTACCGTTGTATACGAGAAGCTGTATACCGAGAATAAAGAGGTAGCAGCCCATACCGATATCAATGATAAGGGTCAGACAATCTATATTCCGAAGGTACGTACCACTGCAATCGCGGATGATACAAAGGATCATGTAACCAAAGCAGATGAGAAGATCACCTTAATTGATACCGTAGCATTCACCAGCCTTGAGGTTGGAAGAGAGTATACCGTAACCGGTAAACTGATGGATCGCGCAGCAAACAAGCCAATCCTTGTTGATGGAAAGGAAGTAACTGCCCAGACTACCTTCGTACCAGAAACGACAGACGGAACCGTAGATGTAACCTTTACATTTGATGGAACCGGACTGGAAGATACCGTAATCGTTGTATTTGAAACCCTGTACACGGAAAAGAAGGAAGTAGCCGTTCATGCCGACATCACCGATGAGGAGCAGAGTGTCTACGTACCGGAAATCCATACCAAGGCAGAAGATGCCACTACCGAAATCAATCATACCGAGGCATTACCGAAGGCAAAGATTGTCGATACCGTTTCCTATTCATCTCTGTTACCAGGAAAGGAATACACCATGACTGGTACCTTAATGAATAAGAAAACCGGCGAGCCAATCCTGATTGATGGCAATCCTGTTACCTCCCAAGTTGCCTTTATGGCAGAAAAACCGGAAGGCAGCGTTAAGATTGTCTTTCTCTTTGATGCATCCGTACTTGCCGGAACGACCGTTGTTGCCTTTGAGAGCCTGACCTATAAGGGCGTAGAAGTAGCCGTTCATTCGGACATTGAGGACAAGGATCAGACCGTTTACATCCCGGAGATCCACACCACGGCAGTCGGTGAGGATACGAAGGATCATGTAACCGAAGCAAAAGAAAACGTAACTATTGTTGATACCGTTTCCTTCAAGAGTCTTGAAGTGGGAAGAGAGTATACCGTAAAGGGTGTACTGATGGATAAGTCTACGGAAAAGGCCCTGCTTGTAAACGGAGAAGAAGTCACCGCAGAAACCACCTTCGTACCGGAAACGACAGACGGAACCGTTGATGTAACCTTTACTTTCGACGGAACCGGACTGGAAGATACCTTACTGGTAGCGTTTGAGACTCTGCATACTGAGGAAAAGGAAGTAGGCGTTCATGCAGAAATCGAAGATGATGCCCAGACCGTATACCTTCCAAAGATTCAGACAGAGGCAAAAGATGCGGTAACAGAGATTGATCATACCGAGGCACTGCCAAAGGCAAAGATCATTGATACTGTTTCGTATTCTTCATTGTTGCCAGGAAAAGAGTATACGGTTACTGGAACCTTGATGAATAAGGAGACTAAAGAGCCAGTCCTGATTGATGGTGAGAAGGTAACTGCAAGCACCACCTTCACCGCTGAGAAGTCTGAGGGAAGTGTAGAAGTCGTATTCGAGTTTGACGCATCCGCAATCGCCGGAACAACCGTAGTGGCATTTGAGTCTATGGAGTATGAGGGCGTAGAGGTAGCGGTTCATGCCGATATCGAGGATGAGGACCAGACCGTATACATCCCGGATGTTCATACCACTGCAACCGCAGCAAACACCACACATGATCATGTAACCGGAGCCAATGAGGATCTGATCATCACCGATGAGGTGGTTCTGACCGGTCTGAAGATTGGAAACGAGTACACCGTAAAGGGTGTTCTGATGGATAAGTCTACCGGAGAAGAGCTGAAGGTAAATGACGAAAGCATTACCGCTGAGGAAACCTTCACCGCAGATGCAGCAGAAATGACCATCACGTTAACCTATACACTGGATGCTACCACTCTGGCAGGAACCACAACAGTTGTATTCGAAACTCTTTACACCGAGGGTAAGGAAGTCGGAAGACATCATGAAATTGATGATGAAGGCCAGACAGTATACATCCCTGAAATCCACACCACGGCAGCCGATCAAAAGACCGGTATTAACCATACCGAGGCAAATGAGAAGGCAACAATCGTTGATACCGTATATTATTCCCACCTGCTTCCGGGAAAGGAATATACCGTACATGGTATCCTGATGGATAAGAAGACGGGTGAGTCGATCTTAATTGATGGTAAGGAAATCACTGCAAGCACAACCTTCACTGCTGAAAATGAAGAGGGAAGTGTTGACGTAATCTTTACCTTTGATGCTTCAATTCTTGCACCAAAGACCGTAGTAGCATTTGAGTATCTTGAGTACGAGGGAATCGAGATTGCCGTACATGAAGATATCGACGACGAAGACCAGACCGTTTATATCCCGAAGATTCATACCACAGCAGTAGGAGAGGATACACAGGATCATATCGAGAAAGCCAAAAATGAGGCTGTTATCGTAGATACTGTTTCCTACGAGGGTCTTGAAGTCGGAAGAGAGTATACCGTAACCGGTAAACTGATGGATAAGGAGACAGGCGAGCCGATCCTTGTAAACGGAGAGGAAGTAACCGCAGGTGAAACCTTTACCGCAGAAACCGAAGATGGAAGCATCGACATTACCTTTACCTTTGATTCTTCCGCATTGGCTGGAAAGTCACTGGTAGCTTTCGAAACTCTGTATACAGAGAAAAAGGAAGTGGCAGTTCATGCAGATATCGAAGATGAGGGTCAAACCGTCCGTATTCCAGAGATTCATACAACCGCAACCGACAAGGTAACGGGAGATCATGACGGCGTTGTTGCAAAGGAAACTACCGTTTTGGATGAAGTATTCTATACCAACTTAATCCCTGGCAAGGAGTATACCGTAAACGGCAAGCTGATGGTAAAGGAAACCGGAGAGCCATTAACGATTGACGGAAAGGAAGTAACAGCAGAAAAGACCTTCGTTGCCGAAGAAGCAGATGGAAGCATTATCTTAGAGTTTACCTTTGATTCTTCTGCACTGGCAGGAAAGAAGATTGTTGCTTTCGAGGATGTCACCTATGAGGGAATCTCCATTGGAACCCATGAAGATCTGACAGATGAGGACCAGACGATCTCTTATCCGGAGATTCATACCACCGCAGCAGACCAGGCATCTGGAAGCAAGACCATGACCCTGGGAAGCAGCGTAACCTTAGTGGATACCGTAACATACAAGGGTCTGACCGCAGGAAAGACCTATGTGGTAAAGGGAACCATCATGGATAAAGCAAGTGGACAGTCAATCGGAGTAACAGCCGAGACTACATTCACTGCAGAAGCAGCAGATGGAAGTACAACAGTTACATTTACCTTCGATACGAGTGTATTGCAGGGAAAGACACTTGTTGTATTCGAGACACTGTATGATACCAATGGAAATCAGATTGTCGCTCACAGTGATCTGAATGATGAAGACCAGACGGTAACAGTTCCAGTTCAGCCAGAAAATCCACCAGTTATAACAGGTGATGATTCAACTCCGATGCCGTATGTGGCAGGACTTGCAGCAGCACTTCTTGCAATTGCTGTAATCGTAGCCGCATTGGTTGTTAAGAGAAGAAGAAAGCAGGCATAATTGCCAAACGGATTCCTCTTTTGGGGAATCCGTATAAGAAACATACGAAATATAACACACGAGACACAACACAAAATTATTACAATTCCAAAGCAGTCCCGATGAAGAGTCGGGACTGTAATAAAAAGAAACAAAACAACACGGAACGGAGGGGAAAATGCTTCTAACTGGAATTTTATTTACGCTTGTTGGCATTTTGCTTCGAGCGTATGCCGGAGTTTTTGAGATTCACGATACGACATGGAAAGCGATGAAGGCTTCAATTATTCATAAGATAGCAGCACTTGTAGGAAATTTGAGCCTTGTTATTGGCATTTTATGCCTGATTGTTTCACTTGCAGGAACGGGATGGTAAATAAGATGAGGAAAACGGGGAAAAAAGGAAAAGTTACGCAGGCAGTTTTGCTTATACTATTGTTTATGGCAGTTGCCATAGCTGGTTATTCTGGATTTCGTTTGTGGAAATATTATCATGAGTATCTGGAAGATCAGGAGTTATACGAAGATTTACGAGATGAAATTTTGCAGACTCCTGAGCTTGAAATAGATACAGAGAGCGTGTCCGAATTGGACACAAGAAAAAAGTACCATAAAACATCTGAGTCAGAAATACCATTTGATGTTGACTGGGATGTATTAAAAGACATCAATGAGGATATTATCGGATGGGTCTACTTTACGGGGTTGCCACAGATTTCTTACCCAGTTTTGCAGGCAAAAGATAATGAATATTATGTGCATCGCACATATGATTTATCTTCAAGTGATTCAAAAGCTGGATCAATTTTCATGGACTACCGAATGGCTGGCGATTTCTCTTCTCCGTACTCCGTAATTTATGGTCATAATGTCCGTGACGGATCTATGTTGTCTGATCTTGCTCAATTAAAGGATCAAGATTTGTATGATAAAGAACCATATTTCTGGATCTTGACACCAGATGGAAATTATCGCTATCAGATTTTTTCAATTTTTCAGTGTCACCGCTCAGCAGATGTTTTTCAGCGGTCTTTTGACTATTGGGGAGAAGATTTTTCCAAATGGCAAAGTGAATTAAAGCTGCGAAACAGTATGCAGGGAGACGTTGAATTGGAGGAAAAAGGTCATGTGATAGCATTTTCTACCTGTGTGCCAAATAGTTTTGACAGAACGATTGTTTGCGGAAAATATTTGGATGGAGATTTGATTCCAGATCCACATGCTGAGGAGAAAACTGATGTTAAAGATTCGATTGATGGGAACGAAGAATGAGATTGAATGGTTTGAAAAAATCATGCAAGAACATCCAGATATAGAGATCTTGAAAAAGTCAGAGTTGTATCAAAATAATAGAGAAGCTGATGAATGCTACAGATCCTATGCAGAAGTCAAAGAAAAATAAGGAAAGACAAAGGAGGCATCAAGGAATGAGCAAGAAAATATCAGTTGATCTTACCGACGAGAATGCAGGAGCCTTGTACCAAAATAAGAAAGTACACGGACTAGGTTATGGTCCAACAATCAATATGTTAATTCGGATTTTTTTTAGATCGCCTGATATTCGCGACGATCTAATTGAGATATGCAAGTCAAAAATACAAAGCGGTAATCTTGTTTATCTTGATATGCTACAGTTTCTGACATATGACACACAGCTTACACTTGATGCTGTTTTAGACGGAGTGAGACTTATGAAAAAAATAAATCGAAGGATCTTTCAACCGAATCAGTTTACAGATATTATGCTTAATGGAGCTTGCGACAAAAATAAAGCCAATTTAAGTGATTTTATTAACGATGTTATTGAAGAATATTACAGACCTCTCAATTCGCAGTTAAAATACGAAACAGAGCTTTTATTTATGAAGCTGAAAGTGCCGCGGCAGGATGACGGTTTGGAAGAATTGTGTGCTGAAAATGGGACGCAGTTGCAAGCACTGAAGCAGGAGACTATATCTCCAAAAGAATTAAAGTCAACACTTGCGCGATGCGTAGAGATCCTTAAGGATTATCCGATCAGAGATGTTACACCTTTGCGCCAGATTTTCATTCATTTTACAAATGGGAGCGGACTTACGTTAAGATATGATTACATCAACATCGTTAACAGTTGGCAGGATGAAATGTTACATCACCTTAATGATGTGATCAAAACTGTTGATCCAGATTATCTTCTTGGCACTCGCGAATTTGGTGAGAGAAGTAAATATATATTCGCCCATTGGTCAGAATTGTATCAATACTCTGAGATCTATATCGCTTTAGCCACTATTATTGAATGCGAAAAGATCTACTATCCATTGGATGCTTTTACAACGATCAGCTTAATAAAGCAACTCGATAGAGCAATCACGGAATCATCAAACATCGCCCCTGTTAAAGAACCTTTTGCAATTAATATCTCAAATAGGGACAGATACTATGGAATCCGCTATGAGATAACTATGTATTATACCCATATCGGCTATAGTATATTATCCGGTGATGGTCACTGTGAAAACATACCATCGTGGTTTCAAGCATTCTTGTTGAAAGTGGTAAATGTCAGTACTCTGCCTGATCCAATAACAGAGGATGATATTGACGCGATTGCAAAGCTCGAAACAGAAGGTCGACGCTTACTTAAACAGTTGGCAGCAGCAAATAATTAACTAGGAGGAAAAATTATGACAGTCAGCATTGGTACATTATTGATAGGTGGTATTTGCTTGTTTCTTGCAGGGGCATTTGTTGGAGTCGGATTGACTTCGGTTGTGTCGGCTGGAAAGAAAACACAATCGGCTGATACGCTTTGATAACAGCCGTTTATTTCGTGTCCGATTCGGACACGGGAAGGGAGTTAGAAATCTTTGAGAAAGAAAAGAAGAGAACTTATATTGTTTTGCAGTCTGCTGTTGGCAACGACACCAGCATATGCAGAGAATGCAACAGAAGCCGTGTCCATTTCGGACACGGCTTCTGACATAGGATGGACAATAGATGCAAATGAAGAGGTTCAAAGCGTGTCCGAATCGGACACACCGAAAACTCTTGCATCAAATGAAGAAACATCCTCTCCGGAAATTTGGCAGGAAACGTATACCTATCTTGCCGATACACAGGATTCACATGCGTTTCCAGACCGGGTTGAAAAGAATGGGGTGCAGTATCAGTTAAAAGATACCCAGTATCAAATCACAGAGCTGACGAAGGAATATAGAAAAAGCAGCACCAATCTATGGGCATATGCAGAATATAATCCAGAGCAGGAAATTGAAGTAGATGGACTGCATTATACACTTGTGGATACCTCGAAAGAAGAGTGGACAGAAAGTGGGCGAAGTAAGACAGTCTCAGTTGATCGTACCTATTTGGAGGGGCAGGAAATTCCAGAAGCCATTGATATTGAATCGACCGATGATATAACAGGAGAAACAATATATGGTAATATTCCGCGAACAGATTTGCAGGACGATGGAGCAGGTTGGTGGGAAGGCGGCTTAGAACAGTGGGTTAAGTATCGTTGGAGTGATGAGACAAGCCAATGGGTATTTGAAGTCGGTGATGAAACCTTTCCGGCAGCATCTGATGATAGTCCGTGGTTTGACGGGTGTGAAAGTAAAATTTTGCAATCATTGAATCTGGATGGAACATTCAATCAGATTACTGGAATCGCATGGGATAGTGACGGCTGGCAGGATGAGAATGGCGGTTGGTGGAAAACCGTGAAAGCAACCGGAAATCGAATGATTAAGCGCTCTCGTGCATGGTTTTCGGGAGAAGTGGCAGAAGCGGATCTACCAATGGTGCGCTATACCAGTCGTTATGTGTCGGATGTAACAGGCTATCTTATTACAGCAAATGTTACTTATGAGGAGATACAGAAGGAAGAACCGATTGTTGAAACGCAAGCATCGACCCAAGCAGAACCGACAACTGCACCGATAACGGAACCGACAACCGCAAGCGTGTCCGATTCGGACACGGAAAAAACAATAGCAGGAATGCCGTGGCAAGATTTGGTATTGCTGTTTTTGGAAACAGGAAGCGTTGCGCTCGGACTCATTATGATTGGTCTGCTAGTAAAATATCGCCCAAAGCCGAGAGCATGGCTTACCGTACCGAAAAAAGAAAGCAAAGGAAAAGGAGAAAAGAATGATGACTAATACAATGAATGTAATGTTACCAGCAGCAACAGCAGCAGGATCGTTAACTGCATTTTTTACGGCAATTTCGACATTAGCACACGAGTATCAGGCAGCAGGAAATGCAGTGCTGATCGGAATTGCATTACTGATTCTTGGAAGCAAATTTTTGATTGGAGATGATGAGAGTAAGGCGAGAGGGAGAAAGCAGGTTCCATACATTATTATTGGAACGGCAATCATCATGTCGGCATTTAACATTGCGGCAAGTGCAGGTGCATCGTTAACATTCTAATTACTGCGAAGGGAGAAAGGGAAGGTATGACGGTGTCTGCATACCTTCTCAGAAAAAATGGACTTTATTAAGATTATATTTGCAATAATGGTGAGTGGAATGGCAGTTAGCATTGGCTTTGCTCTTGGAATAGCAGTAGGTGCAACTGTCATTACACGAATTACATTTTCAAAACAAACAGAGCAGAAAGTTCTATACATATTTGGTGTAATAGGTATGGTAATCGGTACTTTATGCAGCATGTGGTTTGTAGTAAAGCTGTTTTGGAAATGAGCAGGCAAAGGAGGGAGAAAACATGCAGCAGAAGAAGCAGCAAAAACAGGGAAAGAGACAGGAATGGAAAGACCAGATGAAGGAATCAGATCGTATGCTGAAAGGAAATGTACTTCTGGAAAAGCCACAGTGGGTACTTATGCTGACACTTGCAGCAGAGTTTTTGTTGCTTGTTGTACTGCATGTATTGGTTAATACATTTATTCGATTCTGTAAAGGACATTTAGCAGACTGTTTTTCTTGGAGTTGTCTAACGACTTTTTATCCGGTTTTGATTCCGGTATATATTTTTGCAATTATTATAGCGATTGCAGTAGCAGTGCTGAATGTGTACCGGTTCCGAAATGCATTTAGGAGCTTGGAGGCTGGTCAGAAGGGCAGTAGTCGATTCACAACGATGCAAGAGATCAAAGAACAATATCCGGCGGTAGCTGAAATACCGGAAAAGAACCCGGATGGCAGTATTAAACGGATTCCGGGAAATGGAGGACTTCCAGTAGCAAGCAAAGAGGGATACATGTATTTGGACGAGAGTGCAACTAATGCGCTAATTCTTGCAATTACCAGAGCCGGAAAAGGAGAGGTTTTTTCGCTACGTATGTTGGATAGCTACAGCAGAAGTGAAAAACAACCGTCACTTATCGTTCTGGATATGAAATTCGATCTTAGAAAAATGTGTACAAAAGCATTTCAGGATCGTGGATACGAAGTAATGTCCATCAATTTGGAAAACCCAATGCGTGGAGTTGGCTATAATCCACTTTATTTGATTACACGTTACTATCAGGAGGGGCGAGATTCAGATGCGGAACTTCTGTGCAAGGCTTTTGCGTATCCACACTTTGCAAGTGCTGGAGGAAAGAGCGATGATAATTCTGATTTCTTCCTATCAAATGCGACCAGTGCGTTAGTGGCAACGATTATGGCACATACTGTTGATTGCTTGAGACAGGATAAGAGAGAAAATGCAAAGCTGGCTATGCAGTATCTTACGAAGCGGCAGGCATATGAGCAGCTTGATACGGGAGAAAAAGAAAAGGCAGATCAGGCATATATGCAGCTACGAAAGGAAAAATCGTTTGCAGAGTGCGTTACATTATCCGCAGCAATCCCAGATGTCACTTTTGAAGTACAGGAAACAAATGCGCGAAAAAACAACATGGCTTCGGTGATGAACATGTTCACGAATTTGGCAGGAGAAACAGCAGGGAAAAATAAGACAAAGCTGGATGAATATTTTGATCTTCGCGGACGCTTTGATCGTGCGCGTGCGGTATACAGCAGTATTAACGTATCCGGTGATAAGACAAAAGGCAGTATTTTTTCTCAAATGCTTACAAAGTTGAGTCAATATACGTTTGGTGGTATGGAGCAGCTGACGCGAGAAAGTACCTTTTCCCCAGAAGAACTTGGCTTTGGAAAAAAGCCGATTGCTCTTTTCCTTCAAGTTCCTTTCTATGATCGATCAAAAGATGCAATCGCTATTTCTATGATTGATCAGCTGTATCAAGCAAATGCAAGAGCGTGTGTGCAAAGTCCATCTGGTAAATGTGATCGAAGGGTTATCTTTCATCTGGATGAAGTAGCGCAGTTCCCACCAATTGAAAATTTGGACTCAAAACTTTCAATTTGTTTGGGACTGAACATGGTATTTAATCTGATTATCCAGACAGATGCGCAGCTGACGCTGAAATATGGCGAAGCTGCGAAAATCATCAAAGGAAACTGCGGAAATCAGATCTTTTTGCAGACCAGCGAAGAAGAAACGGCCAAAATGTTTTCCTCATTGTTAGGGTCAAAGACAATCACAAATATAAATCGTGTAGGAACTCGATTTTCATTAAACAAGAGTTATACAGAGACTTTAGAAGAACGTCCATTACTGAATCCGCGTGAGTTAATGGATTTGGAGGAAGGCGAGAATGTAGTTTTGCGAACCATGTATCGTCGCGATATGCAGGGAAATAAGATTAAACCTCGTCCGATCTTTAATTCACGAAAGGAAGGACGTGCTTTTTTATATCGTTACCAGTACTTACAAGAGTACTTTCCTGATGCAAATACCGTATCAGAAGAATCGTTGCATCTGCCAACACTGAAAGCCGTTCGTGCGGATGAGATGATGTACAATTATGATATTAGCTTTGAAGCTGCAAAATTTGCACAACTTCCCAAACAGATGGAAGAGATTCAGGATGAAATAAAGCGAATGGAAGACGGAGGAGCATCAGAGGAGGATATAGAAGACTTGGATGCAGTATACCGGCAGATGGAAGAGGAAAAAGAGAAATTGGCAAAGAAACAGTTGTATCAATGGGATACACCAATGGCGCAATCAGAAGATGAAGAGATGGCAACACATGAAAAACAACTTGTACAGTTTTGCAAAAAACTGGGAGAATATGATCTTGAAATTTGTCAGTTACTAAATCAGAACTGTACAGCAGGAGAGCTTCTGGTACAAGTAACAAACAGTACGAGCATTCCATTTAAGGAAAAGTATAATCTACTGTTACAGTTAAAAGGAAAGCTAGGACTAGAATGAAAGGAGGCTTGGTAAGCGTGTATGGACTACAAGGATATCTTGTATAACTATGCTGAATATTTTGAGCAGAGTGATGTCGCATCTAACGTGATACGTTGGATTGGATGGCAAATCATTAAGCTGTTGCATAGTATCTGTGATATGTGTCAGGGACTGTGGGAGGCTGTCTTTCAAGCATTGGATTTTACAAAAACATTTGCTGACAAATTAGGAGTTTATTATCCGATATGGTCTGCCATTTTTTTGATTACAATTCTGGCAGTTGGAACGGTATTTTTATATTCAGAACACCGTCCCCCTTTTTTGAAAAACTTAGTTATCACAATGGCAGTAGTAATGCTGCTTCCGAGTGGAGTGCGCTTGAGTGCACAGTTGCTTCAGATCGAGCAGACTGTTTTCATGGCTAATGGAAACAGTGTTGCAGATACAACGGTTATTAGTAATGTTACGGATCTGCTGTATCAGAAAAACAATGACTGGAGTTTTGAGTCACCAAATTGTTTCTCAGGTGCGACCATTAAGTACATTGATCCCAACGAGCAGGTGGAGAAGAAAACGGCTACAGTTTTCAAGTATTACATGGTAGTAGATGAGGCAAGTGGTGAGGTCACTTATAAAAAGATTGGAAAAGGCTTTTTTGGACTTTTGACACCACTTTACTACCGGTATTCCATTCACTTTATGGCGATTATTGGTGAGTTAATTGTTAATTCATTGGTGTTGATTTTTGCGTCATATCGCTTGTTTCGCCTGATTTGGGATATGATCTATGGGGAAATTTTGGCATACATATTGTCAGGTGATGTGGTATCTGGTGAAAAAACGAAACAAGTACTTCAATATCTTTTGAATCTGTTTTGGAGCATATCTATTATGATATGGGGCTTTGCGATTTGGAGAGAGTTTGAAATATGGGTAGCAAGCCAGTACACCAATAATTTCATCCGAATCATAATGATTGCATTTGGTGGTGTTGCAATGATCGATGGACCGGATATTGTTGAGCGTGTCATGGGAATTGACGTAGGCATGAAGGATGGTATGATGAAAACCATGGGTGCAATGCATTTGATGCAGTCTGGTATTGGAGCTGTGAAAGCAGGAGCAGGAGCCGCAAAAAAAGCTGCCGGGGTTGCAAAAAAAGCAGGCGAAAGCATGTTGAATCCGGGCGGACAGGCACAGCAAAGTCGAATGCAGGAGGCGGCAGGAACAAATGGAAGATCACAGCAGGCACAAGAACCGCCGGGAGGTGCTGGAAATCCCGGAGGACAGGGATCAGAAGACAATGCAAGGAGAGAGCCGCCGGGAGGCACACAGACTTCGGAGCAGCAAATGTCCAATCCTAGCGAACAGGTTGAAAACAGACAAGGAGCAGAAAATGGACAATCCGGCACAGATTTTTCTGCAGGATCTGGTACAGAAAATGGAGAAAAACAGGCAGATCCGTCAGCTGCTAATACAGACGAAACATTAGCTAATGCAGCAGGAGTATCAACTAATACAGCAGGAGCAGGTGATTCCACACAGAGTATGCCGGAAATGCCAACAAGCCAGTCAGAATCAACTCATGGAGCTGGAAAGGAATCAGCGTCTGGTAATCAGTCACAAAACGGCGATGCTCGAAATGGACACGCAAATGAAGCCACTGGTGGCAAAACAGGAAACGAACCACCGGGAAAGGCAAGTAATCAGCCTGACAAGCAGTCTACTACAGCAGAAGGAACGCAAAAGACTACGGGTGAAAACAGTAAGTCAGAGTCAGCAGCGCAGAAGAAAACAGAATCAGCAGGAAAGACAGAGCAAAGAGGCAAAGAACCACCGGGAGGCGCTTCTAAATCAGGAAAAAGAGGAGAAGGGAATGCAGAAGTCGGAAGTCAAGACGATCAAATGAGACAGGCTGGAGAGAACGATCAGCCGTCTGTTTCCTCGGAAAGCGCAGATGGAAGCAATGAGCCATCGGCTATGTCAGAAGGCATAGATGGAGGGAATGAGCCATCGGTTACTTCAGAAGAAACAGGAATGAATAGAGAGTCATCGGTTGCATCAGCAGATGCAAATGAGGAGTTATCCAGTACATCTTTAGGGGTAGAAGAAAATCCTAATTCCGTTGCTACGGATATGGAAAGTCGCTTAAGTGGAAAATCCGGCAGTGGATATAAGGATATGCCAGGGAAATCATCTGAGCGTGTCCAAAACGGACACACTCAAAATACAAGAACTGGCAAGAAAAACACACAAGACTACAAGATGTTGAATCCAGAGACACAAGAAGCACCGTTCAATGGAAAATCATCTTCAAATGCTTCAAAAAGAACTGCTAGGCAAAAGGCAAAGACTATTTCGCAAAGCAAAAAAAGTTCCAGCAGTCGTGGACAGAAAAGCTTGAATCAACCATTGCTACCAGATTCAGAAAAGCGTGTCCGAAACGGACACACTCAAATCAGTGAGCCACCAAAGGAAAATAAACAGAAATAAAGGCGCAAGAACCGCCGGGAGGAAAGCATGGCATATCATGTAACAAAAGATTTAAAAGCCGAGATTAAGGTTGGTGGAAGTCTCTTTCTAAAAGATTTGATGGGATTGATATTGTTTCCGGCAATTATGTATTTTCTAACCGGAGCGATTGTGGCAGACGGATTAAAGATTGTCTATATAGTTTACAATGTGATTGTTGTGTTAGCGCTATTGCAGCGCCCGAAAAGTAATCCGGGAAAGCAGGTGTGGCAAATCTTTCTTTTGATGATGAAAGAGGATGAACAAACCTACCATATGATTAGTCCATGGACAAAATCTGACAGGGAGGACAGAACATGAAAAAAGCAAAAAAAACGATTGCCAGAATCGAAAACCTGTTCGAAATTAGGCAGTATGACATGAAAAATTCATGTTTCAAACTGCAAGGGGGTCGATGCATGGATTTGGTTCGTGTGATCTGTACAGACTTTCAATCAATTCGAGAAGTGGATCTGGAATATGAAAATTTGAAGATGGAACAGTTTTACAGTCGCTACCCTTCCGATATTAAATTGGTTTGCGTGAATATGCCGGAACGCTGTACGGAGCAATTAGCATTTGTTTCACACAAACTGGAAAATTGTCAGCATGAGTGGAAACGAAAGGCATTGATGGCAAGGCGAATGGAGCTGGAGTGGTTGGAAAAAAATCGGCAAAGAAAAGAATATTACTTGTTTCTATATGCCGATTCTCCAGAGCAACTTTCCGATGCAAGAGGTGGAGCGATTGCCCGCCTAGAGGATGCCCGTCTGGTGATGTCAATCACCAGACAGGAAAAAATAGAAGTATTAACAAAGATGATGAATCCAGAACAGACTTTTTTTAACAAGATCAAACTAGAAGAAAAAGAAACGATGGATCGAGATGGATATGATTCCCGTCTGTTGGCTGCAATTCAGCCTGCAGGCGGGATTCGCTTTCATTCAGCTTACATCAGAACAGGAAGTAATTACGGAGCCATTCTGACAATCTATGATTGGAAAAATGAACTGGATTCGCATTGGCTGTCCCCTCTTGTCAATCAAAATAACTTGATTGTGTCGGCAGACTTTGGAATTGCTGATACACGAGAAGTGAAACGGATGATTGATCGCTCTTTTACGGAACAAAAGATTCGTTTTCAAACGGAACATAAGGACGGAGAACAGATGGACGCAGGACGACGTTATCAAGAACTGAAAGAGTTACGAGATGCCGTGGCAAATCAGGGAGAGACACTTCGATTTGTAACAATCCGACTATACGTTTCAGCAAAGAAATTGGATGAGCTGGAAGAGCGAGTCACCAAAATTCAGAGCGCGGTAGAGACAGCAGAGTATCATTGCACGGTACTTTTGCATGAGCAAAAGCAGGAATGGCAGGCTTTGTTACTGCCATATAAAAGGCAGCAGAAATTGTCAAATGCACGAGACGGTCAGATTCTTCCCGGCAGTGCAATCAGTGACGGGAATCCATTTAACTTCTCCTACCTTTCTGATCCGTACAGTTGCTATATGGGATCAACTCCTACAATGGGAAGCTTTAATTTCAATTTGTTTACGAAGACGAAAAAGCGATTATCCTACAATGCATTAGTCTATGGTGCTATGGGAAGTGGAAAGTCTACGCTTTTAAAGAAGCTGATTGAGGTGCAGGCTTTGTTTGGCGATTACGTTCGCATATTAGATCCGTCTGGTGAATATCAGCCGCTTGTGGAGGCATTGGGGGGCAAGTATCTATCCTTGGACGGCAGAGACGGTATCCTTAATGAATTTGAAATTCAAAAAACAGATGAGAATGAAGGCACATGTTGGGTACAACATGTTTCCAAATTAACTGCCATTTATCGTCTGCGACGGCAAAATCAATGTGGACAAAACGAACTTAATACATACAGCAAGCTGCTGCTTGATTTTTACATAAGTTTTGGCATTATTCCAAAGGATGGAAAGATCACACAGCAGACTCCTGTTTGTGGTTTGCCGTCAGAATATTATCCCACCATGTCGGATTTTTTATCTTATCTAAACAGGCGCATTCAGGAATATGAACCATCAGCAGATGCCGAACATGGAGAGTTGGGAAAGAAGTTTCTTCTGCAGGCGGATGAGATACGCAGCACTTACGAAAATCTGGTACGAAACTATGGAAGTTTGTTGGATGGTCATACAAGCATCCAAAACATCAGCCAGATACAAGTACTGTGTTTCAATGTCTATACTGTGTTGAAGCTGGAACCAGCAATCTGCTCTGGTATTTTGTACAATGCATTGATGATGTACTGGGATCATTGTGTTCGAGTCGGAAGCAGAATGAAGGCTTTATATGAGAAACGAGAAATTGCAGAGCGTGATGTTATCCACAGTATGGTTGTGGTAGATGAGTCGCATCATATTTTGAATGCACAATTTGTTGATTGCGTGCGCCAAATGACAGTTATGGCTCGTGAAATGCGAAAGTACTTTTCTGGCATCATTTTTGCTACACAGTTAATTACAGATAACCTCAAAGGTGATAATGCATCATCAGAAGAGAAAGCCGTGCAGGACTTATTTGATCTTGCTACCTATCGCTTTATCGGAAAACAGACAGCAACATGTATTCCAGTGCTGGAAAGCAAATTTCCGGGTATGTATACGGAAACGGAATTGTATCGAATCCCTTCGTTAGACATGGGGTCATTTATGGTAACAGCAGGGGATCAAAATTTGGAAGTAAAGTTTTTTATTACGGAAACGGAAGATCGCTTGTTTGCCGGAGGACGATAAGTGAATGGATCATAAAAAAGCATTGTTGAAGATTCTGAAATGGGCAGGATCTTTTTTAATTTCTACGTTGTTTTCAGCACCAATCATTATTGTGCTTCTGATCGGTGGCATGGTAATGGCTTTGTTTGGAAAATCTTCAAGATCGTCTAGTGATGTAACATTTAAAGATAGCGTTTCTGTTACAAATACTGCAGCACTCATTTGCGAGTATTTTTCAGAGGCAGGATATACTGATATTCAGATTGCTGCTATTTTAGGTAATTTGGAGTGGGAATCCCGATTGGATTATAACTCATATACACAATTAAAAAAAGGTGGAACTGCAATGGGAATCGCCCAGTGGACAACCTACAGTGGAACAAATAGTCTGGAATTATTCGCAGAATCAAAAGGCATGGAATGGAATGATCTGGAACTGCAATGCATGGCAATAGATGCCACGCTGCACAACCAAAATCCTTATTCTGGCTGGTATGATACCGGGATGGGAAAGTACTATGGAGTCACGAAAGCAGATTTTTGGGAAGGTGATTTGTATGACGCAACGATGTCTTTTTTCTGTTGTTTTGAAGATCCAGAAGAATATCCGGCTGGTTGCAATAATCATGGATATGTATCGGCATCGGGTTGTCTGTCAGTGTCGTTTGACTGTGGAAATGGTCATGGACGTTATCCATACGCTCAAAAATATCTTGAGAATATGGAAAACGGCGATTTGAGTGGTGATCGTGATGAAGAGGAACGCGAATCGGATGCAGATGGAGAAGTTACATCGGAGGAACCATCAGGCGGCATGGAGATTCCGTTATATTTGCAGGGAAACTATGCATCAGTAGCATGGGGAGACACCAACCTTGCAAAGTCAGGATGTGGTCCGACCAGTCTGGCGATGGTGATGACATATTTGACAGGTGAGACGGTTACTCCGCCAGATATGATTGCATGGAGTGGTACTGCATATTTGACACCAACGGGCAGCTCATGGGAATTTTTTCCGGCAGCAGCGGCACACTACGGAGTAGGGTATCGCAGGGTAAAAGATCGGGCAAGTGTAGTAGAAGCATTGGAAAATGGCTATCCAATCATTGCCAGAGAGCAGCCGGGCAGTTTCTTTTCACCTGTTGGGCATTTTATTGTTTTGCGCGGTATAACGGATGATGGGCAGTTTTTGGTTAATGACCCAGCCGGAAAGTATTCTGTAAACCGAGAGTTTACATGGGATGAGATTGAGCGAACGGAAAATTTCTATATGATCTTCGGGGAGTAACCGAAGAGAAAGGAGACATTATGGAGGGCGAACAAAAACGTGTGTTTCTTGTGCTGGCGGATGATGAGATAGCCGGAATCCGACCGCCAAAGGGAATTTATTTTACAAAGTTTTTGTCAGCAGCGCAGGAAATGTGGATTTCAGAAAAGATGATGAAACAAAAGAGAAATCCATATGTTTTGACAGCAAGAAGTATGTTGATTCCTGTTTTCGAATGCCGAATGGAGGAAGGAGTCCCTACCATTCGCCCGAAAAAGGAAAGAACAAAGGAGAATGCCTATGAGCTTTAATAATTCGACACAATGCCGAAGAGAGCAAAGCAGCTGCAAACAGTGTATTTATAATAAGCATTGTATGGAGTATGATCGGCAGTATCCATGCAGTTGGTTTCAGCAGAAGGAGGAAGAAAATAAGTGCGGTTGGAACATGCAGGAAAAAAGAAATCCTATTTAATGGCAGCAGCAGGTATTCTAGTTGGGTATCTATTTTTCTTCACATCATCATTGTGGTATCCGGGTCAAAACAACGCATCAGAGTATACACCGATTGGACAGTTACAGAAGATCGGTGAGACAGAGAATAGCGTTACGATTGAATATTGGGCATATGCATCAGAACAGCAGGCAATGTCTGTGGAATTAGATGTAAATACAGCAGAGAAAGTATCTTTTGAGGCAGTTGATAAAAAAAGGAGAGAAATTCCAGTTACTGTGAAATTATCACAAGCAGGTACCTATGTGCTGGAGCTGGATTCCGTGCAGCCGGATTTTCAAGCCGTATCTTTGCGTGTGACCGTAGAAGGAAAAATCATTCGATTGTATACCAATGAGAAGCAAGTTGACCAGGTTAAAGAATTGAAGTTTTATCAAGATTTAGATGGATATTATCAAGCCAGAATCAATCGAAACATTCAATCGCTGGAGCAGGAAATTGCAGACCAGAAAGAGTTGATTCAAAAGCTAAATGAGGAAATTTCTTCCTGTCAGAAACAGATTGACCAGACAAATGAGCGTTTACCGTATTTGTCCAGACAGCAGCGAACTGATGCAGAAAATTCGATAGAGGATTGGAAAAAGCAGATAGAAAGTTACCAGACTCAGCAAAAGGAAGCAAAGGAACAGATTACAGAGCTGACAGATGAAATTGAAAACCAAAAGAAGTTAATTTCCGGGGAAGGTGGTGTGCCCGAATCGAACACAGAAAATTCGGTAACAGGTGAAATAAAAGAAACAGATTCAAGCGTGTCCGAATCGGACACGGAACAAGTGGAAGGAGAGTCAAAATGAAATGTATCTTTGTTGGAGATTTAGAGGATGATGCAGGATTTGTTGCGGAGGTCTTGCAGGAAAAGGGAATTGAGTTAATTGAAGCCGGAGTTTACGACCAGATTGAAAAGACAATCAATCCAGTCATTGAGGCACAAGCTGAGATTGTTGTTTATGATTTACTAGTATTATCGGATCAGCCGGATGAATTGGTTGATATTATCAATCGAATCCAACAATCCAGAAACGGTGCAAAAATTATTTTCTTGGCAGCTGGAAAAGGAACCAACACACCAGTTATTGATAAGCTGCTAAAGGCAGGATATGTAAATTTCGTATTGGAGTCGACTTATGGTGCGAAGAAAACAAAGTTCGCAAGATGCCTTACGAACTACTATGAGAGCAATGCAGGAAATGTAAACCAAGAACTGAAAGAAGCGGATTTGCCGCATGAACTTCATTTCATTGCATTTGCAGGCACACAGTCTCGGATTGGAACAACCACTCAGGCATTACAGTATGCCGGATATTTGGCAGACTGTGGAGAAAAGGTATGCTATGTGGAAGAAACTTCTGATGGTTTTCCGCATTGCCTGTTGGGACTGTATCAGTATGCAGTAGAGACGGGAGACTGCATTACTTATGCAGGTATCCCAATGTATGAGAGAAAGCCGATGCAGGAACTTCTAAAAATGGACTATGAGTATTTTGTTTTGGATATGGGAAGCATGAAGCAGGAGCAGTTTTTATCAACTCTATTTTTCGATAGCAGAGTAAAAAGAGTAATTGTTGCCGGAGCAAAACCGCAGGAGTGGATACATACCAAAACTGCACGAGCAAATGTATTGTGTAGGGATGCAGCCTACATTATTTCGTTTGCATCCAATGAGGATATAGTGGGGATCAGCAGCAGCTTTGCAAATCTCCCACTATTTGCAGCATGGATTCCTGATATGTTTGCAAGAGATCAAGAGGATCTGAAAGCAGGATATGGATATTTGTTTTCAGAAGATAGAAAAAAGAAAAAATCTGTGTCCGAATCGGACACGGGAAAGCATCGTAAGCACAGCAGAAGTTCACGGGCAGGGAGGACATCATGATTACCCAATATTCGCATCAGCAGATCACACTTTCCGATAGGGAAAAAGAGTATGCATGGTTTCACTATGCAGCGCAAATTATCAATGCAGGCTGTATGGATCAGAGTCTGAGCGGATACAGTGTAACAGGAACAGGAAGTGATGGAAAAACAGTTTCGGCAGAACTGACAAACGAGGAACTGTTTCAAATTTTTTCCGAAGTGACAACAAAGTATGGAAAAGAACTTATAAAAGCACGAATGCAGGAAGAAAGTCAGATGGAACAATCCATGTTGCAGGAAGATGTGCAGCCAGATCCACTAGAACGAAAAGACTTTCAGATCCAGATCGTGCGACACGAGTTAAAAACGAGAAAAGCAGATGTCAGTATCGCATGGGGTAACAATATAAAGGTAGAAGGGATCAGCATTAACAGCAGAAGCCGTGGAGGAGTCCGACTGGTGCAGCCAACACTGTTTGGCACAGATGGACAACGTACCCAACTAATTCATGTTGGAGATGCACTTCAAAATGCAATTCTGGACGCATATAACAAAATGCCGGACGAGCAGGAAATGCTTCGTACCGTATATATTGCAAAGCAGACAGGATTCTTTGTTCGTACCATTCCAGTGCAGGAAGGAAAGGTAATTGGATATGCAGATATTCAGATTGGTAACGAATTACGAATTGATAAAGTAAGAATCCGAAACAATGAAGGAAAAAAATCAGTTATGTACCCGTCAGAATCAATGGGAAGCGGAGTAAACCGCAAATGGCACAACTTGGCATCTGAATTACCAGATAGTCGTTTGCATGAAAAAATCCTACAAGTGTTCGAAGAAGAACAGAGAAAACATCAGCGTCAGACAGGTCGTTCTCACTCACACCGATCTGAAAGAGAACAAGAAGAGGAGGAAGAATGGGAACGATGATAGAAAACGTGTCCGAATCGGACACGGAAAGGAGGCAGTGAGAAATGAAGGATCAGCAGAAAAACAAACGGCAGTTCTTTGGCATATTGGTTGTATCATGGGTGCTGATGTTGATATTTGCAGCGCTATATGTGCAGCAACTTCAAAAGGAGAAGGCTTGGAATGAAGCAGGAGAATTGACAGACGTATCGGAATTGGAAGCATTGAGGGCGGACTATGCATCGGCAGTTGCCAGATACGATCAAGCGGAGGAAAAAGAAGCAGAACGTAAGAAAGTCAATGATACCGTGCTATCCTTCCTTGATGCGTATTTTCTTTTGCCGGACAGCCGAGAGGCGCTTTTGTCCGGCTGTGAAAATTATGTGGCAGAAGATGCATGGCGGACACTTGAACTTTTGTCGAAAAATAAAAAGTACAACTCAAACGAAAGAGAACTGTTTTACTACAGAGAGGATTGTACCGAGCATGAGGAAGATGATGGCATCTATGAAGCATTTGCTATTTTTACAATTCGAGAAATAGATGGAAATGAGGCAAGTGATCAGAGTTATATGTTGGCGGTTACAGTAGAGGCAGATGAAGAAAATGCCGAGATTACCGACATTCAAACATTGACTGAAATTTATTTCCATGCAGACTGAAAGTGTGCAAAAACGACTCTATTTTTGTTAAACAAATGTAAAACAAAAATCCAGTTTAAAAAGAAAGATCAAGGATTCGAGTAATTTTATGTTAAACAAATGTAAAACAAATAAAGAAAAAGTGCTATCAAGGATTTTGTAGGCTTTGCCTACTATCAGCCGCAGGATGATATCAAAATCCCTTATGCTCTTTTCAGTCTCCGACCAGATATTGGTCGGAGACTGAAAACATGCAGATTTGACCTTGCGGTCAAGAAAAAAAGCCGCGAAAAACTGTGTCCAATTCGGACACGTGCGGCGAAAAAAGTAATCAAGGAAGGTGTTTGCAATGAATATTTGCATTCGTGGGATCAACGAAAGCGTTATAAAGTCACTTGATCAAGCAGCTGGAAAACGTGATATTAGTCGAGAAGAGTATCTTAGACAATGCTTGGAACGAATTGCATATGATGATCGCGCACTAGAAAATCGTTATGTGCAACAGTTGCAGAAATTAACGAGGTGTATTCAACAACAGCAAAATCAATTAAATATATTGACTGATTCAATAAAAGAAATTGCAGAATATACGATTCAAAAAGAATCAGAGTTTGAAGGATAAGTGAAATGGAAAAAGAATATAAAAGTAGCATTAAAGGAGTCAGGTTAACACAGGAAGAAAAATCAATTGTCGAGAGTATCCAGAAGGAACAGCAACTTTCTGATTTTTCAAAAGCGGTTTGCTACATATTACATGATTACCTGAGACAGCAGGAAGAAATTCAGAATTTGCAGCAGAAAAACCAAAAACTAGAGGAAGCAAATCAAAAGCAGATGACAAGAATCCGTTTGGCAAGTAATGGAGCAGATGTCAGTACGCAGACGGTTATTGAAGTTTTAAATACACTGTGCTGGCAGATGCAGATGAAGGATTTTCGTTCAACAGACCAAATGCTGCATCCGGTAGTTGAGGAGGCACAGAAAACGGTGAAAGAAAGAATTGCCAATTACAAACAGAAGAAGGACTTCAAGCAAACTTAAAAGGTGTGTCCGAATCGGACACAGAAGGGAAGATGTATGGCAGAGACACCAGGACTGGTTGCAGTCACGAAATTTGTCCGACCGGGATCAAAGACCTTTGCATCCTATATTAACTATATGGATCGCGATGAAGCAATAAAAGGTGGCAACGTCAGAGCCAGTTATAGTGCATATTCGGAAGAATACATGGGAAATCCAGAAAAATCAACTGGGTTATTTAGTATGGACTATGACCAGTTATCAGCTGATACCGCTCAAATTTATAAGGAGCAATTCCAAAAAGCACAAGATGATGGTTCGTTGCTCTGGCAGACAGTTATCAGTTTTGATAATAGGTGGTTGGAAGAATTAGGTATTTATGACTCATCAACACAAGAATTAGATGAAGCTCGTATTCGCGGTATGACACGAATATTTATGAAAACGCTACTGGAAAAAGAAGGATTGCATCTTGCTTCTTGGACAGCAGCAGTCCACTACAATACAGATAATATCCATGTTCACATCGCAATCGTAGACCCAGAGAGCGAACGGGAAAAGGTGAAAGATGGAAAGTATGCCGGAGAACCCAAAGGAACATGGAGTATCCGTTCCATTCGGTATGCAAAATCGGCTGCGGTCAATGAACTCCTTGAGCTGGATCAGGAGATGAAGCGGCTAAACGACTTGGTTCGTGAGTGTATTGTAAAGCCACTTCGGGAACATGGGCAGGAAGAAATGCTTTTGCAAAACGATTTGGAACAGTTGCTTGCAAAGTTAGAAAATGAAGTACCAGACTTCCATAAATGGAAATATGGGCTTACCGATATGAAACCATACCGGAGTGAAATAGATCGGATCACCAGCCAGTGGTTACAGCAGGTGCATCCAGAAGAATATAGAGAAATTCAAAAGCTCTGGAATCACTTGCAAAGTCAACAGGAAAGAGCGTATGGAAGCAGCAGTCAGAAAAAATCGTATCAAAACAATCAGGAATCAGACTTGTACAAAAGATGTGGAAATGCGATTTTACAAACTTTAAGAGAGACAGAGCAACAGAAGCGGCAATGGGATAAGAAACAGCAGACTGTCAGTAAGCGTGTCCGAATCGGACACGGTATTTCAAGGCTTTCGATAAGAAAGTTAAGTCGTTATTTCGAAAACAGTTATCAGCATTATAAAAACCTTGCCGCATATGAGTATGCGCAACGTCAAATTAAGTGGCAACAACAGCAGGAGATTCAAGAGGAAGACGCGCAGATTCAAGAGGCAGTCTGGTTGGATCAGCAGACGTAATAATGAAGGGAAGTGATGGAAGATGGAGGAAGAATGGAAAAGATTGTCTGAAAAGGAATTTCAGATCATGACTTACATATGGGAAGAAAATCGTCCGCTTACCATGAATGAAATCCGAGAAAAAATAGGTACACAAGGAAAACCAGCAAATGTGTCTACTACCAGCTCGCAAATACGAGGATTGATTGAGAAAGGTTTCATCAGCCAATCAGGACACCGAGGGCAGATGGCAAGATATATGGCATCGGTGTCAAAAGAAGCGTATTACAAGTGGGAACTTCATGAATTTCGGAAACGATGGAACTTAACAAGTGTCCTTCGGGTTATATAAAACTACAAAGACAGAAAGGAAAAACCAATGGAAGAAACGATAAAGATTCAAAGAGCAGAAACAGAAGAAAACAGAAAGCAACGCTATTGTGACTATGAAAGAGCATTGAAGCAGTTGAGGAAAATGAAGCAACAGGAGGAAAAACAACATGCGATTTGAAGAATTTAAAGATATGCTGAAAAGCGGAGATTTGGAACAGATCCGTCCGCATCTTGCATTTGAGATGATGCCAGCAGATTCACCGAAAACAGAACGATACAACGATTGCCCGTATATTGCCATTCAAGATATGTATGCAATACCTATCATATGGGCATCACTTGATGATCATGCCGGAAGCCTTGCAAAAAAGCCATTTACAAGAGAACTCTGTGGTTATTTTGGAATTGGTTGCGGAGAAGCAATTCGACTAGTTCAAGATGAAGTGGCGAAGAAAGCACTGACAGTTTGCGAATTGCAAAGCTTTATGAATCAAGATTTTGAAAAAGGAATGTCCGGGGCAGCACGAAATGAAGCATTGTATGTGGCAACGACAAAAGATTTTTTCTATGGTGCTGGGGTAATTTGCACTTATCATTTTTTGCAGGATGCAGAAAAACGTATGGGAGGAAATTATTATATTCTGCCGTCATCTGTTCATGAATGGATGATTGTAAAAGAGGATAATGTTATTGAACCGAAGCAGTTTTTGGAAATGGTCAGAGCGGTTAATCATAATCCTTATGCAGTAAACGAATCAGAGCGTTTGACGGATAATGCATATCACTATGATGCAAAAACAAAACAGTTGGAAACAGCTGAGGAATATGAAGCCAGACTTGAAAAGGAGAGAACAGAAAAAAGAAGATCTCGCTACAGTCGAAAGAAGGAAAAGCAACAGCAACGTGAAGAACCAGAAGAAGAGGAAGAATTGGAAAGATAAGCAATAGAGGAGCGTGTCCGATTCGGACACGCTCTTGTTAGGAAAGGAGTTGCAGTGAAGAAAATGTCAATGAAAACCGATAATTATAACAAAAGTGTTCGGGAAGAACAAAAAAGACGCTATGCAGATCAAGGCGAGGATATTTCGGAGGTTGAATTAGAAGAAACATCTGATCCAGTAACGGAGGATATGTAATATGGGAAAAGCATATGATCGTGTTATGGAGAGTCGAAAAGAATTGACCAAACAGCTGATCTCGGAAATGTCTCAGGGGGAATTATGCTGGATCAAGGGGTGGAACAGTACGGGAAAAAGACCGTACAATCCAATAACAAAAGCGGTCTATAAGGGAGGCAATCGCTTTCGACTGATGTTAGCAGCTCATCTTGAACAGTATACCGATAACAGATGGGTTACATTTGCACAAGCAAAGGAAAAGGGCTGGACAGTCAAAAAAGGGGAAAAAGGAATGCTTTGCGAAAAGTGGATCTTCGAAGAAAAGAAAACGATAGAAGATCCGATTACTGGTGAGAAGGAAACGGTCTATGAAGAATTGGAGCATCCAAAGGTGAATTACTTCGTTTTATTTAATGCAGCACAAGTGGAGGGGATGCCTGCACTGGAGAAACAGCCAGAGCTTTCTAAAGACGAACAGTTGATGTTAGCAGATCGGTTTGTGCGTTCTTCTGCTTGTCCAGTAATTGAGCAGCCGGGGGAAACAGAAGCATACTACAGTCCGGCACGGGATGAAGTTCATCTCCCAATGAGAAACAGTTTTTATTCTTCCACTGAATTTTTGGCGACTGCGATTCATGAGATGAGTCACAGCACCGGGCATTCGTCCCGGTTGAATAGACCACAAAAAAATGCGTTTGGAAGTAAGGAATATGCGAAAGAAGAACTAATTGCGGAGTTATCTTCCGTGTTTGTGCAGGCAGACTTGGGAATTGATATTGGTGCAAAACAACTATCGAATCACGCAGCTTATCTTCAGAACTGGATCGGGGCGCTAGAAGAAAATCCAAATGTGCTATTTCAAGCGAGTTCGGATGCAAGTCGAGCATCCGATTTTTTGATGGAACAGTATCAAAAGAGTTTCATCATGGAGCAAAAGAAGGAAAATGGAATGGTACAAAATGCAGATGAGCAGAAAGAAGAAAAGCCGAAAAAAAGAAAATTTGTCATCCATTTGACGGAAAATCCGTATTCTCGGAGATTAAAAAAGGAACAGGAAACAGAAATCGAAGAAGAATTAGAACGATAACGCGAGTGTGTCCGATTCGGACACGCTAGAATGATAAAAAAACATGTTTGAACAAAAAAGCCTCTTGACAGCATGTAGATTATAAGCTACAATAAGGACGAAGGGCAGAATAGGTTCAAGCGGAAAGGAACCCTATGAATAGAAAAAAAGTAGAAGAGTATAGCACATTGTTAAAAGACAGTGCTGCCATTCTGCAATCGGATACCGAGCTATGGAAACAATTTCTGAACTTTGCAACTCAATTTACGCACTATCGTTTCCGCGATCAGCTGCTGATCTATGCACAAAATCAGCAGGCAACTGCTTGTGCAACATTTGCCCAGTGGAAGAAAATCGGACGTTTCGTCAGGAGCGGAGAACACAGTATTGTGCTGCTTGATGAGACAGGAAGTCGTCCGAGATTAAAACATGTATTTGATGTGACATCGACTGGTCCAGCCCAAGAATTTTCTTACAAACCAAAGCCGATATTGCCGGAAGAAAGAGAAGAGTTGGCAAAAAGATTGAGTACGTTTTATGCAAGAGAAAATTCATTGTATGCAGCGGATGCCAAAAGATGGGACAATAATCTGGAGCAAACATTATCTCAGGTTGCAATGTATATGACGCAGGAATACTACGGTGTATCGTTGGAACAGGCAATGGAACAGTCGGACAAAGATGAATTTCCGGCATACTATGTGGCAACAGCAACGAGTGCAATGTATTTGCTGCTTTCAAAGTATGGATTCGAGAAGGAGGCAAATCAACTTGATTTTTCCTGCATGGGTCAATTGGATGAGCAGGGTTTTGAAGATGTAGGAACAGCTGCATCTGCGATTCTAAGCAGAACAGCACGGATGGTTCGACAGATTCATCCGCAAATTCAAAGAGAATCGCAAAAGCAGACAGAAAGGAGCGAAAGTTATGAAAAAGATGACAATGGAAGATCTGCGCAAGAGAATCACCTATCATCAGGAGGGGGACTTCATGGTACCGGACATCGGACTGCCGGAGGAAGAGGAGGACGAACCGGAACTGAGGAAATACGGAATGATGAGAAAGAAATATCTGGAGGAGAATCAATTTCTGTTGTACGAGCGAATGGCGATGAACGGGACCCTGTTTCCAGAAATGAGGAAGGTGGACGAAGCAGCAGACCAGATCAAGAAGCAGATGTTACCGAAACTGGCTCAGGAAGCAGGAGCAACGGACGAGCTGAAACGGACGGATCAGTTCGAGTGGGTTCGCAGAATGGAAGCTTGCAACCATCAGGTAGAAGAAGTAATTCTGGCGGAACTGGTGTACAGCTGACATTATCCGATTATTTGGAAATGCGACCGATAGATCGCGAGAGCGTGTCCGAATCGGACACGCCGAAAACAATGGAAGAGGAACAGGAAGCAGGTGGAGAGAATCCGTCTGCTTCTTTTATGCCCAAAAACGAGATACCGGAATCAGAAGTGATAAGAGTACTTCAGTCCGGTTCCGGTATTGAAAATGGGAAGATTCGAATTGCAGCTCTTTTTATAAGTGAATCAGATGGCAAAAAACGTGTAGATTTTTTAAAAGAGGAATACGGAATCGGAGGACGTACCCACTATTTTGAGGATGGGACGCATGGTTGGGTAGACTGGGATGCAAAAGGAATTTTGATTTCCAAATCTTATTCATCAGATGCAGCCAGATTACGTTTGCCATGGACACAAGTGGAAAAAAGACTGGGTGAATTGATTCGCTATGACCAATATCTTAAACCAGATGAAAAAGAAGAACTCTCTAAGATTGAGAATAAATATGGGATACTTCCACTTCCAATGGTGAGATTTGAATATCCTTATGAGGACAGAACACAGGAGCCAACAGAAAGTGAAACACAAAATTTTGGCTTGGCGGATGATTTTCTTACGGTAAGGGAAACAGAAGATGGATATGTTGTATGGGATAGTATGCAGGAAGGTATACATACGGAACCAGACGGAACTATAGGCGGTCCATATGCTGATAAGGCGCAGGCTCAGTTGCATAAATATGAGTTTGAAAAAAAAATTCTGGAGAGATCAGAACAGGATAAAAGTCATGTGCTTTCAGAACAGAAGGAAACGCAGGCTGCACCAGAAAAAGAAGGTGTGTCCGAATCGGACACGCAAAAAGCAGACGGACAGGAAGAAACAGAGACAGGCATATCCGATAGCTTAATCGAGCCGGATCAGTCCATCCAATCAAAGCCTGTTCCGGCACAAAACTTCCATATCACAGATGATCACATTGGAGAAGGTGGAGCAAAACAGAAGTTTCGAGCCAATATGGATGCCATCAATACATTACATCAACTTGAAATTGAGAATCGAAATGCAACTGAGCAGGAACAGGAGATTTTATCAAAATATGTCGGCTGGGGTGGCTTGGCAGATGCGTTTGATGAGAAAAAGGACGCATGGGCAGACGAGTATAACGAGTTAAAAAACACATTGACGGAGAGAGAATATACAGCTGCGAGAGAAAGCACATTAAATGCACACTATACCAGTCCTGTAATCATTAGGGGAATCTATCGTGCATTGGAGCAGATTGGATTCGAAGGCGGAAACATACTGGAACCATCAATGGGTATAGGAAACTTTTTTGGGATGCTGCCAGATTCTATGAAAAATAGCAGACTGTATGGTGTAGAGTTGGATTCCGTAAGTGGACGTATCGCAAAGAAACTATATCCAAATGCACAAATTACGGTAGCCGGCTTCGAAACAACAAATCAGCATGATTTCTATGATTTGGCGATTGGCAACGTGCCATTCGGAAACTACAAAGTAAATGACCGCGGCTATAACAGGCTGGGCTTTTCAATCCACAATTATTTCTTTGCAAAAGCACTAGATCAGATACGTCCGGGCGGCATCATGGCATTTGTGACGAGTCATTACACAATGGATTCTAAAAATCCGTCCGCACGACGTTATCTAGCTCAACGTGCAAAGCTGCTAGGCGCAATTCGTCTGCCAGATAATGCCTTTCGAGCCAATGCAGGAGCAGAAGTTGTTTCGGATATTTTGCTCTTTCAAAAAAGAGATCATATCATTGATGTAGATGAAAATTGGATTCATCTCGAAACAGCAAGCAATGGATATGCGATCAATAGTTATTTCACAGAACATCCAGAAATGGTACTTGGAACACTGGAAGAGCAAAGCACACAGTTTGGAATGAGTTGCACGGTAAAAGCAGATCCAAATCGTGAGCTGTCGGATGCACTTGAAGAGGCAGTCAGCCGAATTGCAGGGCATTACGAATCAATCCAATCAACTCGAAGTAGAAGCGTGTCCGAATCGGACACGCAAAAAGTAGAGGAAACTCTTCTGGCAGATCCGTCCGTCAGTAACTATTCTTACACACTAGAAAATGGTGAAATCTACTATCGTGAAAACTCAATTATGCGAAGGATAAATCGTTCTGGTGCTGCGAAGGAGCGAACAAAAGGACTGCTGCAAATTCGAACCGCGCTAAAACATGTCATGCAGCTCCAAATTGAAGATGCACCGGATGAAGAAGTCCATCGTGCGCAAGAACAACTTGGAAGCGTATACGATGCGTTTACGAAAAAATATGGTCTGATCAATTCCAGACAAAATGCGCAGGTATTAGACGGAGATTCCTCTTATTTCCTGATGTGTTCCTTGGAAAATATCAACGACAAGGGTGAGTTAGACTCAAAAGCGGACATTTTCACAAAAAGAACCATTCGCGCACAACAGGAAATCACAACCGCAGAAACACCAGAGGATGCATTGGCAATTTCCATCAGTGAAAAGGGTCATGTAGATCTAATCTATATGGCAGAACTGCTTGGAAGAAAGGGAGAGGAAAGTGAGATTGCGAAGGCTTTAAACGGAATCATCTTTCACGATCCGCAGGCAATAGACGAACAGTCAGCATGGAAAACAGCTGACGAGTACTTATCTGGCAACGTCAGAGATAAGCTCCGTGCAGCAGAATTGGCATATCAAGAGGATGAGACTTATTCTGCCAATGTAAAGGCATTGAAACAGGCACAACCAAAGGACTTGACGGCTTCTGAGATTGATGTACGTCTTGGCGCAACATGGATTGATAAAAGCTATATCGAACAATTTATGTATGAGACATTCCATACACCATATTATCAGAGAAGGTATATTCGAGTTTCCTTTGCAGCAGTGACAGGGGAATGGCAGATCAGCTCAAAGAACACAATATACGGCGGTGATGTGAGTGCCTACACACAGTATGGCACAGAACGGATGAATGCATACGCCATTTTAGAGCAGACATTAAATTTAAGAAGCGTTACCGTGTATGATCGTGTAACAGATGCAGATGGAACGGTAAGAAGTGTTGTGAATCCGAGGGAAACAATGCTTGCCCAACAGAAGCAATCTGCAATAAAAGAAGCATTTGCAGCATGGATCTGGAAAGATCCGCAAAGGCGAATGGCTCTGGAGAAGGAATATAATGAACGCTTTAACAGTTTGCGTCCGGCAGAATTTTCAGGCGAACACATTAACTTCGTGGGAATGAATCCATTGATCGGGCTTCGTACTCATCAAAAAAATGCAATCGCACATATTTTATATGGAGGGAATACACTTCTGGCACACGAGGTTGGAGCCGGGAAAACCTTTACAATGGCAGCTGCTGCGATGGAAAGTAAACGTCTTGGATTGTGCCGAAAGAGTCTGTTTGTGGTTCCAAACCACCTTACGCTTCAATGGGCAAATGAATTTCTGCATTTATATCCGGCTGCAAATATTTTGGTTGCAGGAAAGAAGGATTTTGAAACGGCAAATCGTAAAAAATTCTGTGCGAGAATAGCAACCGGAGATTATGATGCAATCATCATCGGTCACAGCCAGTTTGAGAGAATCCCCGTATCTGCAGAACGTCAGGAACGAGTGCTTCAAAAACAACTTATAGAAATTGAGCAGGCAATTCAACAGGCTGCATATGATCGTGGACAGACATTTACGGTGAAGCAGCTAGAAAAAACAAGGAAGTCGCTAAAATTGAGACTGGAAAAGCTGCGAGCTGAAGATCGCAAGGATGATGTTGTAACTTTTGAAGAATTGGGTGTAGATCGTCTTTTTGTTGATGAAGCACATGCATATAAGAACCTTTTCCTATTTACAAAAATGCGCAATGTTGCCGGATTGTCTACGTCGGAGGCTCAGAAATCATCTGATATGTTCATGAAGTGCCAGTACATGGATGAGCTGACAGGTGGAAAAGGAATTGTATTTGCGACAGGAACACCAGTGTCCAACAGCATGACGGAGCTGTATACAATGATGCGGTATCTACAGTATGGAGAATTGCAAGAAAGAGGCTTGACACAATTTGATGCGTGGGCATCCGTATTTGGAGAAACAGTAACGGCAAGTGAGCTTGCACCAGAAGGAACCGGATATAGACAGAAAACACGTTTTGCAAAATTTTTCAATCTGCCGGAACTGATGAATCTTTTTAAGCAGGCAGCAGACATACAAACGGCAGATCAGTTGAAGCTTCCAGTGCCGGAAGCGAACGTGCAGACAGTTGTTGTTCCACCATCGGAAATACAAAAAGAAATGGTAGCCAATCTTTCAGAACGTGCAGCTCTGGTACACAATGGAGCTGTTGATCCAACGCAGGATAACATGTTGAAGATCACATCAGATGGACGTAAGATCGGACTGGATCAGCGCCTGATGAACCCACTTTTACCAGATGATCCGGGCAGTAAAGTAAATGTGTGCGTACAAAATGTGATTCGTATTTGGGAGGAAGGAAAGGAAGGACGCTTGACTCAGCTGATCTTTTGCGACAACAGTACACCGAAGGCAGGAATTTTTAACGTGTACGATGATGTTAAAGCAAAACTTTTGGAAGCAGGCATCCAAAAAGAGGAAGTGGCATTTATTCATGATGCAGATACAGAAATCAAGAAAAAGGAACTGTTTTCAAAAGTAAGAAACGGACAAGTTCGCATCTTACTTGGAAGTACACAAAAGATGGGTGCAGGAACTAATGTTCAAGACAAGCTGATTGCAGTGCATCATTTGGATGTAGGCTGGCGACCGGCAGATATGATACAAAGAAATGGAAGAATTATTCGGCAGGGAAACAGCAATCCAGTCGTACAAATTTATAATTACGTCACGGAAGGAACATTTGATGCCTACCTTTGGCAGACACTTGAAAACAAACAAAAATTCATCAGCCAAATTATGACAAGTAAATCGCCTGTGCGTTCCTGCGAGGATGTGGATGAACAGGTTTTAAGTTATGCGGAGGTAAAAGCTCTGTGTGCAGGTGATGATCGAATTAAGGAAAAGATGGATTTGGAAGTCGAGGTGGCAAGACTGAGAATGTTAAAAGCTGAGCATCAGTCAACACTGTACCGATTGGAGGATCAGCTGCTAAAGACATTCCCGGAGCAGATCAAAAGGAAAGAAGCAATATTACAATCGTTGAGCGCTGATATAGATACAGCCAAACAGCATCCGGCATTTACAGAAGATACCATTTCCATTGAACTTTTTGGAAAGACCTATACCGACAGAAAGGATGCAGCGAAAGCTCTGCTGGATGCAGGAAAGACCTGTCGAATAACGGAAACGGTACATCTTGGCTCTTATCGTGGGTTTGAATTGGAAGGATATGTTAACATAATCACGTCAGAGATTCAGATTTCAGTGAAAGGAGAGTTGGGACATCCATTTGAATTATCGTCAATTGCAACATTGAATTTAACACGTTTGGATAATGTGATTCAGAAAATGCCGGAGCAAATGGAACTGGAGAAAAGCAAGCTTGATGCACTTTATCAACAAAAGGCAGATGCAGAAAAACAATTAAAAGAGCCATTTCCACAAGAGGATCAGTTAAAGGAAAAGACAGAAAGGTTGGAAGAATTGGCTGCTGCATTGGATATAGACTCACATGGCAAAAAGGAAAGTTCTCATCCAGATGAAGATATGAAGGCAAAGCAGGAAAATCAACGACGGACAAGATCCATACCTTCTCGGCAGTCAAGATTTTCACGCTTTCGTCAGGAAAGAGAAGAGGTGGAAATTGAGGAAGAGATGGAGTATTGATACACTTTAATGTTAACTTAGGAGCGTGTCCGAATCGGACACGCTTCTTGCATATGACAGAAAGGAAGATAATGAAAAGAGTATATGCGAATGCATTTAAGCATTATGACAAAATAGTTTATTGTCAGACCATAGAAGGAGGGCATTTTAAGGAACTGTTAAAATCAGAGAAAGTTGATTATATAGAGCTTCCGGTGCTGGATCAAGATGTTGTATATTATAAGAGAGGTCTAAAAAAAGAAGCATATGCATTGATTAAAAGCGGAGAATATGAGGATGTATATATTACAGATTCTATTCCGCTCGATATGAATTGGGATCTGTTAGTGAAGGATTGTGAAGCACAGAAGTCCGGCAAAGCACCGATGGAGATGGTTACAAAGGCAAAAATGATCGTTGATAAAGCGTGTATCAATGCAACGAAAAGCACGGATGATTTGCTTGAAGTTCCAAAGAAGCCGGATACAACGGCTATAAGAGTAGCACTTGCCGGAATGGGATATGGAATTGATGACTTAAAACAGATGGATCATCATGATATTGATGATGATTTTTGGAAGAAACTTGTAACGAAGAACGCCTATCATAAGAAATCTGCAAAGGCAGCCAGAAAGCAGCCAGATGAGCAGCAGATCGAAGAAGAGGAAGAATTAGAACGATGATGAAAGCGTGTCCGAATCGGACACGCTTTCTGCACACGAAAGAAAGGAATAGAATCAATGGAAAAAATAACAGAAGGAAAGATAAGACTAGCACAAGCATCAAAATTGCTAGCGATTCCATACAAGTTAAAGGGAACGAAGATAATCGTTTTTGATACAGAAACAACAGGAGTAACCGAAGATGATGAGATTATTCAGCTTTCGATTATTGATGGAAATGGTAAGACGTTGATAAATGAATATGTACATCCTTATTGGAAAAAGGACTGGGCAGCAGCTGCACGGGTAAATGGAATCACTCCAGAGATGGTGAAAGATGCACCATATCCGCATGATTTGATTCCTAAAGTCAAAGGCATTTTTGAAGCAGCTGATCTTCTGATTGCTTATAACAATCAGTTCGATTTATCTTTCTTGAGACGATGGGGAATTTCAGATTCTGGAAAAGAACAATATGATGTAATGCTGGAGTTTGCGCAAGAGTATGGTGAATGGAATGAGTATTTTGGAGACTATAAATGGCAAAAATTAAGTACAGCAGCGTCCTATTATGGATATAAATTTAAAGCACATGACAGTTTAGAGGATGTCCGAGCAACTTTGTATGTGTACAAGAAACTGCAAGCACAAGAGTCAGAGCTGTGATTGAAAGCGTGTCCGAATCGGACACGGAATAAAAAAGCAGTTGTCAGCGAAAAAATGATGAAAGTGACTTGCAAATATTTCGATGTACCGATATACTAAGGATAGTAGGAGGTGTGGCAAATGCTTTTGAAAGAATTGATGAAAGAAGCCGGTTTTTCTCAGTACCGTTTGGCAGTGGAATCAGGTGTTCCACACGCAACATTGAGTGGTTTACTGACAGGAAAAACAAAGATAGAACGCTGCGAATCGGGAACGCTTTATAAGCTGGCAAAAACTTTAGGTGTGTCAATGGAAATCTTAGTAGAAGATGGTATTCGCAGGACAGAGAGAAAAATCGTATGAGTATGGTCTGCCGGGATATTTGCAGCATGATTTGGATATGTATAAGGAAGGGTTAAAGACACATTCCAATCTACTGGATTGCTATTGGGGAGAGTTATACGGAAGCATTAACAGTGCAGAAATTGATGATGGAGCAATCACAGCGGAACATGCAAACTATTTGCGTAACAAATTTTTGTGGGGAAGGAAGTTTAAGCAAAGAGCGTGTCCGAATCGGACACAGAAAGGAGTGGAAAATGGAAAAGCGTTGTAGTTTTGAACTATTTAAAAGCAATGTATGCCATCGATTAAAAGAACAGGGTGATATTGATTTTTTGATAGAGACACTGAAAGAAGATATGATACGACAGTATTATGATAAAAAATGGTATCCAGAGAGCTTTTATCTATTGGCAATGGTAGATTATATCAGTCGAGAAAACAATGTGCCTATTTGCAATGATTACGATGATTTAAGACAGCAAAAGATGCAGAAAATGATATATCCGGTAGGTATTCTTATTACAGCAAGTGTACTGAACGATGATAGTGTGAAAGAAGATGCAGTTAAACATGCAATTCCTGAGTTTCTAAAATATAACATTGTGGAAAGTGAGGTAAGAAATGTCATCTGACGGATCAGTGTTCACAAGCGATAATTTGGATGAATATTTGAAAGAGGTTGCGAAGGAATATAGAAAAATAGGTGGGAAATTTATGCCTGCTGAAATTATTTTGATAGGCGGAGCAGCAGTGATTGCAAATTATGGATTTCGAGAGATGACAACAGATATTGATGCGATTATCCATGCGTCATCGGTAATGAAAGATGCAATCAATGTTGTTGGAGACAGGCATAATCTGCAAAATGGCTGGTTAAATACAGATTTTTTAAGAACGTCCTCTTATTCTTCAAAATTGGAACAGTATTCTACATATTATCGAACTTTTGGTGGAGTAATGAGTGTTAGAACGATTCGCGCCGAATATTTGATTGCAATGAAATTGCGCTCTGGTAGATTGTATAAAAATGACCGTTCGGATATTGCAGGAATCTTGGCAGAACATGAAAAGCGTGGTGAACCGATTTCAATGAATAGGATAGATCAAGCCATTATAAATTTGTATGGAGGATTGGAGCAGATACCAGAAAGTTCTCAAATTTTTCTTAGAGAAATTATAGGGAGAGGTAAATATCAGGACGAGTATGGGATTGTTAGGCAAGAAGAAGTAAATAATAAAAAAATGTTAATTGAATTTGAAGATCAATATCCGGGGGTAACAAATTCAGAAAATGTTGATTCTATTATAGGTAATTTAAAAAGAAAGCATCAAAATAGAAAGCAAACAATTGATTTATTGCGTCATTTAAAGCAGGAAGAACAAGAAATTGATGAAGATGAGTTGGAACGGTAATTAGAAAAAAGAAGATGGTGTGTCCGATTCGGACACATAATTGGATCGTCATAAGGAGTTTTTGATATGATGGAAGATATAAACAAGAAATTTTTTGTACAAGACATATCATGTACAATTCAGCTTAAAGTACATCAATGGAAAGTTGTTTTTAGCTATCACGGTGAGGTGGTGTGCTTGAAGATATGTAGGGAAGGTGCGCTGCCAGAATATTATGTTCGGACGGCTGCCGAATGGATGGTTGAAGAATATTTGGAAGATCGGAGGTTTGAAGAACTGTGCCAGTCTATGAGTTGATGCGGAAAAATGAGAGAGTCACGCTAATGGCATTAAACAAATCTGGAGGAATTGAAAAGTGTGATTATAAAAATATCAATCGAAGAATTGCTCCATTGCAGGAGCAGATATGTGTAGATGGGATTCAGCGCTGGTGGGGAAAAAGGGCAGTTCCATTGAATCAGGGAAAAATCAAACATATTTTGGAACAGCAGGGAATCTTCTATCCAGAAGAATATTTGGTTAAGAATCTTGGACTTAGTCTGACGGACTATTACTGGATTCGCCCGATAGATTCCGGTCTTACATGGGAGATGGTCAATTTGTATCAGAATGACTTTTGCGGAAGTCTTGAGTTGGAAGATCGCATAACATCAGGGAGAAAGCCACTTAGCACTTATACACCGGATAGTACTTTGCAGGGAGAACTAGAAAAAAGTTGGATCATATTAGATAACAAGAGGTACCTGGTTAAAGGAAACAGAGACTATCTATCTGCGGAAAGCATCAATGAGGTATTTGCATCTTATTTGCATCAGAAGCAGGGATATGATAATTATTCTGGTTATACGCTTTTAAAGATAAAAGGAGCAGCATATGATTATGGCTGTTGTACAGAAGCATTTACCAGTGAACAAAAAGAGTTTGTGTCTGCCTATGCAGTCATAACATCAGAGAAACAGAAAAATGATAATTCTACCTACGAACATTTTATTCATGTTTGTGAGCAGCATGGAATAGATGCAGGACAGCTTCGATATGATCTGGAGTATCAGATCATGTCCGATTTTATCATCTCAAATGTGGATCGGCATTTAAATAATGTTGGCATTCTTCGGGATGCAGACAGTCTTTGCTTTGAACGGATGGCACCAATCTTTGATAGTGGAAAATCATTATTTGTATCAGAAGCCGTGCCAACAGACAAGGAACTTCTGAAAATCAAAACAGCAAGCTTTACCGGAACTGAACTGGGGTTGCTTAAATATGTGAAGGATCGTTCGCTTGTGAATGTAATAAAATTGCCGACTGCACAAAAGCTTTGGGAATTGTACCATAAGGATTCAAAAATGGATGAGAAGCGTATTGAGCTTATTTGTGAGCGCTATGAAAAGAAAGTCGAGTTGTTTCAGAGATGGCAAAATGGGCAGGACTTAAATCCTAGAAAGAGCTATAACAGAGGCATTGAAAGAAGTGCCAGAGTGCAAAACAAAGAGCTACAGATTGAAGAAGAGGAAGAATTGGAACGCTAAGGCAAGTGTGTCCGAATCGGACACGGAAGAAATATTAAGTGCAGAATAGGGTATACCGTATTCTGCATTAAAAAAACAAAAGATAAGTGTAAAAATAGAGTCTGATTTTCTTTTAAATGCAGTTTGCAGAGAAAATCAAGGCTCTATTTTTACATTTTTTTGAATGGAGGTATGAGATGAGAATTGCTTACGTGCGCGTTAGCACGGAAGAACAAAATGAATCCAGACAACGCGAAGCGTTGAAGCAATATCATATAGAAAAATGGTATTGCGAAAAAAGGTCGGCAAAGGATACGAACCGTCCGCAGTTGGAAGCAATGCTAGAATTTGCCAGAAGCGGAGATACCGTCTATATTCATGATTTTTCACGTCTGGCAAGGAATACGCAGGACTTATTGCAGTTAGTTCAGAGAATGCAGCAGAAAGGAATACAGCTAATAAGCTGCAGGGAACAGATTGATACGGCAACTGCGACTGGAAAACTGATGCTGACGATGATCGCCGCAATCAATGAGTTTGAGCGCTCTATCCTTTTGGAACGGCAGAGAGAAGGAATTGCGATTGCAAAAAGAGAGCATCGGTATCAAGGTCGAAAGCGTATTCAACCGCCAGAAGGCTTTGGATTGCTGTATGAAAAGTACCAGGCACATAAAATTACAAAGGCGGAAATTGCAAGGCAGTTAAATATTAGCCGACCGACAGTTGATCGTTTGATTACAGAAAAAGAAAAGGAGCAAACATGAGAAAAAGAGAAATGATCTTGGTGACTGCGATGATGTATGTATTGTGTTCTGGATGTTCAAAAACACAGCAAGATAATACAGCGGCTACAATAACTGCATCATACGGTGAAATAATGAAAACAGAGAATGATGAAACAAAAAGCATATCAGAGTCAACAGAAGAATATGCATTGCAGCAGTTGCAGAAAGTACAATTGACATTGTTGGATGCATGGAGAACAGATGATCCAGAGAATTATTTTGTGAAATATTTTTCAACACAAAGAAAAAACAGAGGTGATGAAAATTTAAAAGCAACAGCCACAACATATGTTGTATTGATGGAGTATCAAGATATGGATAATGGATGGACAGATGATCACCTGCCTGAAATTGAACTGATTAAAGCGGATGGGACAGAGTATGATTGGACAGAACAGAAAATACAGTATTATGGTCAAGTATATGGTGGTC